>JACLAD010005724.1_pt1 | contig 79297 bp, 71 predicted proteins | sample 8027901 | NCBI WGS metagenome assembly JACLAD01 (sample SAMN15725071, study PRJNA655200) | protist metagenome | isolation source: fluorescence activated cell sorting (FACS) single amplified genomes of... | place: Spain: Blaines Bay Microbial Observatory, Mediterranean Sea | collected 2016-07-05 | reverse complement strand
ACCGCTACGCAGAAGTTTTCTGGAAAACCAGAAACCGCAAGGGTGTGACATTGTATGATGCGCAGTTGTTGATGCGGCAACGCAATTACTTTGCGGCGATGATGGTAAATGAGGGCGATGCAGATGCCTTATTATCGGGTTATTCGAGGTCTTATCCAACCGTGTTAAAACCCATGCTGGAATTGATTGGCAAAGCCAAAGGTGTCTCCAGGGTTGCAGCAACAAATCTTATGAATACTGCCAGAGGACCTGTATTTATTAGTGATACTTCTGTAAATATTGATCCTACAGCCAAGGAACTGGCGAAGATTGCGCAAATGACCGCCAGGACGGTGAGACTTTTTGGAATGGATCCTGTTATGGCGATGATCTCTTACGCTAACTTTGGTTCTTCCAGCAATGAAAAGGCACAAAAAGTGAAAGAAGCTGTAGATTATTTACATAAATTCTATCCTGAACTTGTGGTGGACGGTGAAATGCAAACCGATTTTGCTTTAAATAAAGAAATGCTTCAGAAAAAATTTCCTTTTTCAAAACTGGCGGGAAAAAAGGTGAATACACTTATTTTTCCAAATCTGGATTCCGGTAACAGCACCTACAAGTTGTTAAAAGAATTGAATAAAGCAGAATCTGTGGGGCCAATTATGATGGGAATGAATAAGCCCGTACACATCCTGCAATTAGGAGCAAGCGTGGAAGAAATGGTGAATATGGCTGCTGTGGCAGTGGTAGATGCCCAGGAAAAAGAACGCAAGGCAAAGAAGGAAGTATAGACTATCCAAAAATAACACTTTAAAGCCCCTTTTTTATGGGGCTTTTTAATGGCTGGAACTCTAAAACTCCTTCTGTTTATAGCTGCTATTGTTGTTTCTGCGTCCCGTTTATTTTATTACTTTTGAGACCATTAACATTTCTTTAAAATGATCCATCACCTCAAAGGAAAACTGATAGAAAAAAATCCGACGAACGTTGTAATAGAATGCAATGGCGTTGGATATTTCGTTCATATCTCACTACACACCTTTTCGCTTCTTCCGGCTTCAGAAGCTGTAGAATTATATACACATTTGCAGGTAAAAGAGGATTCTCACACGCTTTTTGGTTTCAGGGAAAAAAGTGAGCGGGAGATCTTTCGCTTGTTAATATCCGTTTCGGGGGTTGGTGCAAGCACTGCGAGAACAATGCTTTCATCACTTGATCCAAAACAAATCATGGAAGCAATTGCTTCAGGAGATGTGGCTACCATCCAGAGTATAAAAGGGATTGGCGCAAAAACAGCCCAAAGGGTTATACTTGATTTGAAGGACAAGATCATGAAGGTTTTTGGATTAGACGAAGTTTCAGTTCCTCAAAGCAATACAAACCGGGAAGAAGCGTTATCTGCTTTAGAAACCCTTGGTTACACTCGTAAACAGTCTGAAAAGGTGATCGATAAGATCATCAGGAATGAACCAGATGCTACGGTGGAATCCTTGATTAAGCTTGCATTAAAAAACCTATAATACCTTTGAGGCAGAACCATAATTTCAGGTTTTCACTAACAGGAACCCTTTGCGCTTTGTTTTTACTGGTTCTTTCTGTTTCAGGTGCTGCCCAGGAAACAGAAACGCCGCAGGATACCACGCAAACAAAGCCTTTTACGGGAACCATTGAGCTTCCCGAACCTGCCAGCATAAGGAATTCCTACGAATATGACCCTGTAATAGACAGGTATATCTACACCAAAAAACTCGGAGATTTTAATATTTCCACACCATTAATGCTCACGCCTGAAGAATATGAGCGCCTGGTCATGGAAGAGGAAATGCAGCTTTATTTTCGGCAAAAATCCAATGCACTTTCAGGAAGGATGGAAGGCAGTGTAGAAGATCAAAAAAACCTTTTGCCGGGATTTTATGTCAATTCCAGCTTTTTTGAGAATATTTTTGGGGGAGGTGAAATTGAATTGATTCCGCAGGGATCGGTAGCTTTAGACCTGGGAGTTTTGTATTCCAAGAGAGATAACCCCGCTTTTTCCCCACGTAACCGAAGCACCTTTACCTTTGATTTTGATCAAAGAATTCAGCTGAGTTTATTGGGCCATGTGGGAGAGCGATTGCAGGTGACCGCCAACTATGATACTGAGTCTACCTTTGATTTTCAGAATCAACTGAAACTGGAATATACACCTACAGAAGATGATATTGTGCGTAAAATTGAAGTAGGGAATATAAGTATGCCCCTTAATTCTGCTTTGATTCAGGGAGCGCAGAGTCTTTTTGGGCTTAAAACTGAATTGCAGTTTGGGAAGACCACAATAACCGGAGTTTTTTCTGAACAAAAATCAGAAAGGCGTACGGTGAATGTGGAAGGTGGTGCCGCAGTACAGGATTTTGATAAATTTGCTTTGGAATATGATGAAGACAAGCATTTTTTCCTGGCGCATTATTTTAGAGATCATTACAACGAAGCCTTAAAGGATTATCCTTTTATAAATAGTAACGTTCAAATCACGAGGGTACAGATTTGGGTGACGAATCGCTCAAATAATGTTCGGAATTTAACCGATGCCCGTAACATCGTGGCGATCCAGGATCTTGGGGAGACAGCGGTTCCCGGAAATATTGGTCTGAAAGATGTTCCTGCTGGATTTTTTAATCGCCCTCCCGGCTCTTTTGCAGATAACAGGAACAATGATCTCAACCCTTTTGGGATCAATGGTCCCGAAGAATCAATCCTCAACCCCGCAATTAGGGATATTGCTACTGTACAGGCCGGCTTTGGCGGACTAAGAGTTGCTGAAGGAACCGATTATGTGAAACTGGAAAATGCACGCCAGTTGCAGCCAAACGAATACAGGCTTAACAGTCGGCTGGGGTATATTTCCCTTAACCAGCGTCTTGCAAATGATGAAATTCTTGCAGTGGCATTTCAGTATACCGTGAATGGGCAGGTGTACCAGGTGGGTGAGTTTGCCAATGATGGCGTTGACGGTACCAGCAATGTTCCGGCCGGTGAGGCCGCAGTGAGCCAGAACCTTGTTGTGAAACTTCTGAAAAGTTCTTTGATAAGCGTAGAAGAGCCCGTTTGGGATCTTATGATGAAGAATATTTACAACCTGGGGGCGTATCAGTTAGATCGCGATGATTTCAGGATGAACATTGTTTATACAGATCCGCAGCCGTTAAATTACATCACCGGGGTTGAAGGAGTACCCTTACCGGAAGATGTCGAGCAAACCACTCTTTTGAAGGTTTTTAACCTGGATAATCTGAATGTGAACGGAGATCCCATTATTGGTGGGGACGGATTTTTTGATTTTGTTCCCAACTTAACCATAGATCCCGAAGCCGGTAACATTATTTTTACTACAGTTGAACCTTTTGGAGAATATCTTTTTAATAAGCTCGATCCAGATCCTAACAGCGGGAATGAATTATACGATGTTCCTTCCACTTATAATGCAAACCAGGAGAAATATGTCTTCAGGGCACTTTACGAGACCACGAAGACACAGGCAGAACAGCTACAGGCAGATCGTAATAAATTTCAATTAAGAGGTCGGTACAGATCTTCTAATGTAGAGGGCATTCCCATTGGTGCTTTTAATGTTCCGCAGGGATCTGTAACGGTGACGGCAGGAGGAAGAGTTTTGCAGGAAGGAGTTGATTATGTAGTAAATTATCAGTTTGGCCGGGTGCAGATTCTTGATGAAGCGCTACTGGCTTCAAATATCCCAATCCAGGTTTCGACGGAAAATAATGCCCTTTTTGGGCAGCAAACAAAAAGGTTTACGGGAATTAACGTGGAGCATCAAATCAATGAGAACTTTCTTGTGGGAGGAACTTATCTTAACCTGAATGAGCGGCCTATTACCCAAAAAGCAAATTATGGTTATGAACCTATAAACAATTCCATTTTTGGTCTTAATCTGAATTATTCCACAGAATTGCCCTTTTTGACACGCTGGGTGAACAAATTACCAAATATTGATACAGATGTTCCTTCAAATCTTTCTGTGAGAGGGGAAGTGGCATTTTTGCGCCCCGGCTCACCCCAGGGAAATGATTTTGATGGCAGAACCACCACCTATATAGATGATTTTGAAGCTGCCCAAACAGCAATCTCTATTTTAAATCCTCTGGGTTGGGAACTTTCAAGTGTTCCGCTGGAGTTTGGCGGCGACAGGGCCAATGGAGATCTTGCAGCAGGATATCGTCGTGCAAAACTCGCCTGGTATAGCATTGATCCTATTTTTTACGGAAGTCAGCGACCGTCTGGGGTAACAGATTCAGATCTTTCAAGTTATGCCACCAGAAGGGTTTTTCTGGATGAAATTTTTCCGAATGTAGATGTAGTGCAGGGGCAGTCGCAGGTGCTTTACACGATGGATCTTGCTTATTATCCTTCTGTGCGTGGGCCGTACAATTACAATCCGCTTGCAGCAGGAAGTAATACCCTGCCAAACCCCGAGCAGAATTTTGGCGGAATATCCCGCGCGCTTAATTCCACCAATTTTGAACAGAGCAATGTGGAGTTTATTGAATTCTGGATGATGGACCCTTTCATTTATTCTGAAAATGAAGGTAACAACGGAGGATTACTAAAATTTAACCTGGGAAGCATTTCTGAAGATGTTCTAAAAGACGGTAGAAAACAGTACGAGAACGGTTTGCCGCCTTCCGGAGGAAACCTTGATGTGACTTCTACAGTGTATGGACAGGTGCCTTCAAACCAATCGCTCATTTACGCATTTAACACGGAAGGAGAACAAAGAGCCAATCAGGATGTAGGTTTCGACGGACTGAATGATGTTGAGGAAGCTGCAAGATTCCCTTCCTTCGCAGCTCTCGCAGATCCCGCAGCCGATAATTATGAGTACTTCCTGGAATCTTCAGGAGGAATAAGAGAACGTTACTTTAATTACAATGGAACCCAGGGAAATTCTCCTGCCAATGTAACTAATGAAAGCAGGGGAAATTCCACGCTGCCCACGGTAGAAGATCTCAACAGGGATAATACCATGAATACGGTAAACAGCTATTTTGAATATGAAGTACCTGTTTTTCCGGGAATGAATATTGACAATAGTGACTACATTACAGATGTAAAGCAGTTCAATACAACTTTGCCGAATGGCAGTGAAATGCCGGTGAGATGGTTGCAGTTCAAAGTGCCCATTTATGAACCTACCGCTGCTAAAGGAGGAATAGCCGATTTCAGGTCCATAAGATTTATGCGAATGTTCCTTACCGGTTTTGAAGATCCTACGCTGCTGCGCTTTGGAACCATGGAGCTCGTTAGAGGCGATTATCGTCGGTATACTGAAACCCTAGATCCAGATAAGTCTGCTCCTTCTACAGACAATACCTTGTTTGAAGTCGCAGCGGTAAGTATAGAGGACAATGAAAACAGGCAGCCCATTCCTTATGTGCTTCCACCGGGGGTGTATCGTGAAGAATTGCTCAACAACAATACACGTGTTCGGCAAAATGAGCAGTCACTTTCTTTGAGGGTCTGTGAGCTGGAACCGCACGATGCCCGCGCCGTCTACAAGAATTTCCAGGTTGACATGCGCCAATATAAGAACCTGGAGCTTTTTGTGCATGCTGAATCTTTGCTGAACCGCCGGAAACTTCAGGACGGGGAACTGGTGGCATTTATACGAATGGGTACAGATTTTACCAATAACTTTTACCAGATTGAAATTCCGCTGAAACCTACCGAATTTGGAGCTACTTCTGCTTCGGAAATCTGGCCTGAAGAAAACCGGCTGGACCTGCCTCTGGAACTTCTTCAGGAGGTAAAAGCTGCAGTAATAGGAAATCCAAACTATCTCTCGACAGAACTGAATTTCTTTGATGAAGAGGGAAATCCTGTTTCTGAAAGAACTCCGTACGAAGCAGGAAGAACCCGGGTAGGCGTGAAGGGAAATCCAAGTTTTGGAGACATACGTATTTTAATGTTAGGTGTCAAAAATGGCATTTCAGAGACAGCTTCTCAAGACCTGTGCGGGGAGGTGTGGTTTAACGAGCTACGGCTGGCCGATCTTGACAATGAAGGCGGATGGGCGGCCATCGTGAATATGGATGCAAACGTTGCCGATTTTGCCAATATTTCTGCGACAGGAAGGCGCAGTACTGTTGGTTTTGGAGCTTTAGAAGAAGGCCCAAACGAGCGCAGCCGTGAAGATCTTCAGCAGTATGACGTAGTGAGCAGCCTGAATATGGGGCAACTTCTTCCGCAGAAATGGGGCGTAAAAATTCCCCTTAGTTATAGTATTGGAGAAGAGCTAATCACTCCAAAGTATGATCCTGAATACCTCGACCTGGAGTTGAGTACCGTTTTGGAGAATGCGGCTACACCTGAAATTAAGGATGATCTACAGGAACGGGCCGAAAATTACACAAAAAGGCAGAGTGTCAACATTATTGGATTACGAAAAGAGAGAACAGGCGAGGACGATAAACCAATGCCTTATGACATTGAGAATTTTACAGTTTCCACAAGTTACAATCAGGTAGATCACAGGGATTTTGAAATTGAGGAGGCTTTTGATCAAAATGTGCGGTTGGGAGCTACTTACGATTATAACTTTGCGCCTGTAAACATTGAGCCTCTAAGAAATGTGCGGGCGTTAGATAGTAGTGCTTATTTTGCCCTTTTGAGGGATTTTAATTTTAATCCCTTGCCTACAAATATTTCAGCGAGTTCAAATATTTTCAGGCAGTACAATGAGCAGAAGTTCAGGGAGATTAATTTACCTCCAGGATTTATAAATGGGATTCCAACTTTATATCAAAGAAACTTCCTTTTTGACTGGCAGTATACCATTAATTACAATCTTACAAAATCGCTGAGGTTTAATTTTAATTCTTCCACCAACAGGATCGTTCGAAATTATCTTGACGAGGAAAACCGACCGGATACTACTACAGACATTTGGGATGGTTTCTTTAACGTGGGAGAACCCAATCAACATTACCAGTCGCTGCAGGTAAATTACGATTTGCCTTTTGCTAAAGTTCCGGTGCTAAATTTCATCAAAACAACCTATTCTTATACCGGGAATTTTGAATGGCAGCGAGGGTCGCAAAGGTTTCAAACCCTCGAAGGAATTCCCGATTTGGGAAATACGGTTCAAAATTCAAATACGCATCAAATCAATGCAAATATGGGAATGCAGGCATTGTATGATTATGTAGGTTTAACTAAAAGAACACCTGCACGTGCCGGCAGTACCATCGAAGAACGCAGCAAAGGAGTTCCTACCTTAGATGGTAGTCAACCTCAAAAACGAGCATCTGCAGGTGCCGGCAACAGGTTGAGCCGAGGTGAAAAAGCTTACAATACTGGTATTGGATTACTTACCTCCATTAAACAGATACAGGTAAATTATCAGGAGAATAATGGAATCTTTCTGCCGGGATATACTAATAATATTGGCTTTTTGGGAACCTGGAATCCTACGCCCGGTTTTACTTTTGGAAGTCAGGAGGATGTTCGTTACTATGCCGCACGTAAAGGCTGGCTAACTTTGTATCAGGAATTCAACCAGCAGTATTCCGAAGTAGAAAATACGCAGCTTAATTACCAGGCAAATCTCTCTCTAATTCCCGATCTTACGATTGACCTTAGTGGGCGAAGAATGTATTCTGAAACCTTTAATGAGAATTTTCGGGTAGAGAATTCGCAGTACATTCCGCTTACTCCGCTTACCTATGGTAATTTTAATATTTCCACCATTCTTATCAAAACTGCTTTTAATCAAAGTACTGCCGAGTCATCGGCTACGTTTGATCAATTTAGGGAGAACAGGATCGAAGTTGCAAGAAGGCTGGCGCTAGAAGCGGGAAGAGACCCGAACGTGACAGATTCTGATGGTTTTCCTGTAGGCTATGGAAAAACGAATCAAAGTGTCCTTTTACCCGCATTTTTGGCTGCCTATTCAGGCAGTTCCGCAGAAGATGCGCCGCTGGGAGCTTTCAGAGATTTTCCGCTGCCAAACTGGAACATTAAATATACTGGCTTTATGCGTTTTGCCTGGTTTAAGGAAAGATTCAGAAGATTTTCGGTCCTTCACGGGTACCAGGCGGGATATACGATTAACCAGTTTCAAACGAACCTGAATTATAATCCTGAAGAGCCCCTGCAAACAGACCAGGGAGGAAATTTCAGGAATAAAATGCTATTTTCGAACATCAACCTTACCGAGCAGTTTAGCCCTTTGATAAGGATTGATATGGAAATGGTCAACTCAGTAAAAGTTCTGGCCGAAATTCAGAAAGACCGCGCACTTTCCCTTAGCTTTGATAACAACTTGCTTACAGAAATAAACGGAAACCAGTATACTATTGGACTGGGGTACAGGATCAAAGATCTTAAAATTGATACGAAGTTTGGTGGAAGAACCCGTATTCTTAGCAGTGACCTTAATTTTAAGGCTGATGTTTCTTACCGTCACAATGAAACGATTATTCGATATCTTGATATTGAAAATACGCAGGTAACCGCAGGGCAGGATATATGGGCGATCAACTTTTTGGCCGATTATGCTATTTCCAGAAATTTAACAGCGATGGTTTATTACGATCACAGTTTTTCTGAATATGCCGTTTCTACTGCCTTTCCACAAACAACAATTCGTTCTGGAGTCACGCTTCGTTACAATTTCGGAAATTAATCATAACGGGTTTGACCAAAAGCATTAAAAAATTAACTTTGCCATTATCTAAAAACTAACTGATGAAGATTCCACAAGACTTAAAGTACACCAAAGATCACGAATGGGTGAAAATCGAAGGTGATGTTGCCACTGTAGGTATTACAGATTTTGCCCAGGGAGAACTGGGAGACATCGTTTATGTTGAAGTTGAAACCGTTGATGAAACCCTGGACCGCGAAGAGGTTTTTGGTACTGTTGAAGCAGTAAAAACAGTTTCTGATTTGTTTTCACCACTTACCGGAGAAATTATAGAATTCAATGAAAGTCTTGAAGATGAACCTGAAAAAGTAAATACCGACCCCTACGGTGATGGATGGATGGTGAAGATTAGGTTTACCGAAGAAGCCGAGGTGGAGGATCTTTTAAGTGCCGAGGAATATACCAAAGTAGTTGAAGGCTAAACTCCTCTTTTTACTACCTGCCCTGGCCTATACGCTGGCAATCACTTACCTCTCCCTAATCAATCTCGCCAATACCCCGGTGAGCGGAATGGGTTTAAGTGATAAGGTACTTCATGCGGGTGCCTATTTTGTGATGACAGTCTTATGGTTGCTTTTTGGTGTTTTTGGGTTTAGTTCTAAGAACCTAATAACAAAGATTCTGATTATTTGCGGATTAACTATAGGATTTGGTATATTTATTGAGGTTTTACAGGGTACATTAACAAATTATCGCGAGCTTGATTTTTACGATGTCATTGCCAATAGTATTGGTGTTTTCTCTGCGGGAATCTTAATGTGGCTTTTAAAGGAATATGTAATCAGGTTAAAAACTAAGATAAATTTATTTTTAATAAAAAATTAATTATTTTAGCCAACCTATAACTAAAACGGAAATATGGAACCGAAGAAAAACCCAAAAGCTGATTTGTCAAGAAGAAGTGTCTTGTTCTTCCAGATTGGAATGATCTTGATACTGCTCATTACCTGGAGGGCAATTGAGTGGAAAACTTATGACAGGGAAGCCATTGATACCGGTATGGTAAACATGGATGATTTTGAAGAAGAAGATGTACCAATTACCGAGCTTCAAAATACACCACCACCACCACCGCCACCACCACCGGCTCCCGAAGTGATCGAAGTTGTTGAAGATGAGGAAGAGGTAGAAGAGACTATTATTGAATCTACAGAAACCAGCCAGGAAGAGATCGTAGAGGTTGAAGAGGTTCAGGAAGTGGAAGAAGAAGAAGAAATTGGGGACGTTCCTTTTGCTGTAATTGAAGATGTGCCAATTTTCCCTGGATGTGAAGGAGAAAGAAACAACGAAGCTCGTAAGAATTGTATGAGTGAGAAGATCCAGCAATTTGTGAACCGCAGGTTTGATACAGATCTTGGTAGTGAACTTGGTCTTTCAGGAATTAACAGGATCTATGTACAATTCAGGATCGAGAAAAACGGAAATATCACCGTTCTTGGAGCACGTGCACCGCACCCGAGACTACAGCAGGAAGCGGAGCGTGTAGTAAACCAGCTCCCAAAAATGCAACCAGGTAAACAGAGGGGACAAGCAGTTGGGGTATTGTACTCTCTCCCAATTACCTTTAGAGTTCAGGATTAAAGATCATATTATTATATAGAATGGAGATCCCGCACTTATGTGAAGTGCGGGATTTTTTTGTTTCAGCAGGTTATAAGCTGCGGTCTTTAATGTTTTAAAAATGATGTTTTTTCAGTTATGTTTCCTATAAAATGGAGAATTCCTCAGAAAATTATATGAAAATATGTAACAATATCACTAAAATAAGTTTTTTGTTAACGGTTTCTGCTGCTTCGGCACATTAATTGAGGTCAAGTCTTCACTAACCTTCCACATTCGGGACTTCTAACCAAAGTCCGGTTCAATTTTCGAATCATTAACCTTTAAATATGTGGAATTATGGAATACAAAAAGAACAAAAATGTAGATCTATCGAAAAAAAGTACTCTTTTCTTTCAACTTGCACTCATTCTGGTACTGTTCTTAACCTGGCAGACAATTGAATGGAAAACCTACGGGAATGAAACTTCTGATGCTTCCATTTTAGAAATGGAGGATTTTGAAGAGGAAGATGTGCCGGTAACCGTAATGAAGGAAGCTACGCCCCCGCCGCCACCACGGGATATTGTGACGGAGCCGAATATCGTTGAGGATGACAGGGATGTGGTGGAGACTGTTATTAATACTACAGAAAACCGGCCCGACGAAATTATTGATGTAGATGATATTGTTGAGGTTGAAAAAGAGGAAGACATCGAAAGCTATTCTATCCTGGCGGTAGAAGAAGTACCGGTGTATCCCGGCTGTGAACATCTTGGCAGTAATGAAGCCCGAAGAGAATGTATGAGCCAAAAGGTTACGAAATTTGTAAGCCGGGAATTTAATGCAAATATTGGGAGCGAACTTGGCCTTTCGGGGATTAACAAGATTTACGTGCAGTTCAAAATTGAACCTAACGGTTCTATTTCAATAGTTGGTGCCCGTGGTCCGCATCCACGGCTGGAAGAGGAAGCGATACGCGTAGCCAGATCTCTTCCCGAAATGCAGCCCGGGCGGCAGGGTGGCAAGGCCGTAGGAGTTTTATATTCTCTTCCTATTATCTTCAAAGTGCAGGACTAGAGCATTGTCTTGAAAATTTTTCAGGCAGGATCGTCAAAAAGGCCATTTTTAAGGCCTTTTTTCTTTTTCAAAAAAAATGGAACTTTTTCCTTCAGGACTGATTTGCAGTAGGTAAAACCGAATTTATGGCTGAAATTTACGCTCTTGTTCAAAAAGATGTATCTTTCGGCCAGATTAAAACCATAGGTAGCGCGCGCCCGATGAAATATTTCCGGTTACTGATTTTTCTTGCCTTTTTTTCAGGATTTTCCCAGACCAACGCGGTTGATTCTGAAAGGTTTCCGGTCTTTCCGGAATGTGATGCAGTAACGTTTGCGCAGGAAGAATCCTGTTTTAAAACTGCTTTAAAAAAACGTATTTCCGAAGAATTTGACTTGTCTGAAACGATGGTTCAGGAGAATTTTTTCGGGAATGTGGTAATTCTGTTTGAGGTTACCAAAAAAGGTGCTTTTAATGTAAATTATATAAATGCACCGCTTCCGCAGATCGATGCCGAAATGAGGAGGGTTTTTAAGGAGCTGCCTTCCATTGCACCGCCTACCTATAATGGCAGGCCGGTGGAAATGCAGTTTAGAGTGGCGGTAGAGATCCCGGTGAAAAAGGATTTTGAAGTAGTCGCGGAATCTATGAAGGAAACTCAACCTGTTCTTGTTGTGGAGGAGGAGCAGGACAGCATTCTGCAGGAATATGACCAGATTGAATCTTTGGGGTATGAAGATGAGCGGGTAGAAAGCGAATTGAATATTCCGCTTTCCCACGAGTGGTATAACAGGTTTGATGATGAAGTGAACCGTATTGGCACAAATTTTCATACCTCCTCAAAGCCGTTTCTATTTAGTGAGGTGCAGCCTTACTATAATTTCCTTGCAGAAACCGAAAAGCTGAATAAGCCTGTCAATTCCTGGTTTGGTAGAAAGTTATGGAATGAGCATTTGATCACTTTCAAAGGGGAAGATTACTGGTTTACTGCAGATGTTGCCCTTGACCTGCAGCTGGGGAAGGATTTTGGCGGCGAACATGATGTCACTTACAACAACACTCGGGCAGCCATTTTCCAGGGAGGACTGGGGGAAGATTTTAACTTTTATACCGTCCTTTATGAAAGCCAGGGGAGATTTGCCGATTACTACAATCGCTTTGCTGAATCTATACGCCCCGAAAACAGGGAACCTGCGACCATCCCCGGAAGAGGAATTGCGAAGGAATTCATGGGAGACGCTTATGACTATCCTGTAGCCGAAGGATATCTTTCCTACAGCCCCGGCAAATTTTTCAACCTTCAGTTTGGTCATGGCAAGAATTTTATTGGGGACGGTTACCGTTCTTTGCTGTTGAGCGATAATGCAACTCCTTATCCATATTTCAAATTGAATACCACCTTTTGGAAGCTTAAATATACCAACACCTGGATGTCTTTGCGTGATGTGAGACAGGAGGTGACGGGTGAAGGTTCCTTTAGGACGAAATATATGGCTAATCACTACCTGAGTTACAATGTCACAAAGCGACTGAATCTCGGCTTTTTTGAATCTGTCATGTGGGAAGATGACAACAACCGCGGATTTGATCTCAACTACCTGAATCCTGTAATCTTCTACCGCGCCATAGAATTTTCCACCGGTGCACGTGCAGGAAATGCCATTATTGGGCTTAGCGGAAAATACAAATGGAACGATCACCTGAATCTCTATACCCAGTTTCTTATTGATGAATTCTCTTCCGGGGATATTTTTGGAGGGGAAGGGAGCTGGAAGAATAAACTCGGATTTCAGTTCGGGATGAAATTTTTCAACGCGTTCAATGTGGAAGATCTTTATTTTCAGGTGGAGTACAATCAGGTGCGGCCTTATACCTATTCTCATAACACCATCACACTTAACTACGGCCATAATAATCAGTCCATGGCGCATTTATGGGGTGCCAATTTTCGTGAAATTGTCGGGATCTCCCGTTACAGGTATAAACGCTTTTACGGGCATACGAAAATGATCTACGGCAAACGCGGATTTGATTTTAATACTCGGGCCGATAACCTGGCTTACGGCGGTGATATTTATACTTCGGAATATGAGAGAGCTTATGAAACCGGCGTGGAAATAGGGCAGGGAAATACGGCTTATTCTTTCTTTTCTGAAACTGAAGCAGGGTATATCATTAGTCCTGCAACCAATCTGAAGATCTACGGAAGTTTTATTTTCCGAAGTTTTGACCCTGAAGAAAACACATCTACAGTCTTCCAAAATGATACTTTCTGGCTGAATTTTGGAATAAGGACAGATATCTTCAACTGGTACTATGATTATTGATCTTTAACAACTTGATTTTCAATTATTCGATTTTCTGTTCTCCAAAAAATTAACACTGGCGCCCCCTTGTGAAAAAACAATTAAGGAGTATCTTTGCGCCAATTAAAAATTGTGCTTTTTTGGATAAGACACAGGTACATACTTCTTCAATTTCCATAATCTCAGATTTAAAGGAATTAACTAAAGTTCGCCTTGCGGTGAGTGTTGTATTTTCTTCTGTCGCGGGTTACTTTTTAGGCGCTGAAACCCTGGATTTCATTACGGTGATCATGCTTGGAATTGGTGGTTACTGTCTTGTAGGTGCTTCCAATGCCTATAACCAGATCATTGAGAAAGATCTTGATGTACTTATGGATAGAACAGCTAACCGGCCTGTTCCTGCGGGAAGAATGTCGGTGAATTTTGCCTTTTTTGTCGCCAGTGTTTTGACGGTGCTTGGGCTGGTCATTCTTTATCTTATTAATCCCGTAACTTCCATGTTCGGGGCGATAAGCATTTTCCTGTATGTGAGCGTTTATACGCCGTTAAAGACCAAAACTCCGCTGTCGGTTTTTGTGGGAGCTTTTCCGGGTGCAATACCCTTTATGTTAGGATGGGTAGCCGCTACAGGAGATTTTAGTATTGAGCCGGGAACCTTGTTCATGATACAGTTTTTCTGGCAGTTTCCACATTTTTGGGCATTGGGCTGGTGGTTGTACGACGACTACAAAAAAGGTGGCTTTTTCATGCTGCCAACCGGAAAAAAAGACAAGGGAACTGCAGTGCAGATTGTGCTCTATACCATCTGGACAATTCTTGTTTCTCTTATTCCTGTTTTTGGAGTGACAGGAAAGCTTTATTTAACACCGCTTTCGGGAGTGCTGGTCTTGATCCTGGGGCTGTTTATGCTTAGATATGCCGTGAAGCTTTATCGCACGAGAGAGACAAAGGTTGCAAAGCAATTAATGTTTGCAAGCGTTACTTACATTACGCTGCTTCAAATAATATATGTACTAGATAAATTTATTCGTGTATGGATTTAACCTACGGAACCGAACAACGTAAGAAGGGGCGGGCTAAGAAAATGATGCTGTGGTTTGGTATTGTTAGTATGGTGATGATGTTTGCCGGCCTTACCAGTGCTTATGTGGTAAGTACAAGCAGGCCAGACTGGATCTCTAATTTTGAACTTCCTCAATCTTTTTACTACAGTACCCTGGCAATGATCCTGAGCAGTGTGACGCTTTGGATGGCCAAAAGGAATATCTCCAGGGACCGGCTTAAGAATGGAGGCATCTTTCTGGTAGCAACCCTGGCATTGGCGGGAATTTTTGTTTTTCTTCAGTTTAAAAGTTTTGGCGAGATCATTTCTGCGGGATATTATTTTACCGGCAGTGAAAGCACTATCACAACCTCTTTTGTTTATGTAGTGGTTTTGGCGCATCTTGCTCATTTGGCGGGCGGTATCATAGTGCTCTTGGTTTTAATTTATAACCATTTTAAACAACGTTATCATTCTGGGCAAACACTTGGATTAGAACTCGGTGCGACATACTGGCATTTCGTTGATGCCCTGTGGGTCTACCTGTTTTTGTTTTTATATTTCTATTAGATAAAAAAAAACGTATTTTTGCCCAATACTTAAATTTCAATTCTTTCTATGGAAACTACTGTTACCAGAACAGGTACCGAAGGAAAAACCTGGGGCGGAGGCAATCAGCCTTTAAAAGTGAGCTACGGGAAATTGATGATGTGGTTTTTCATCCTTTCTGATGCACTTACTTTCTCAGGATTTTTAGCGGCTTATGGTTTTGCGAGATACAAATGGGCAGATACCTGGCCTATTGCAGATGAGGTTTTTAATCACTTTCCGTTTTTGCATGGTGTAGATGCGCCTATGTATTACGTAGCTTTAATGACCTTCATTCTTATCTTTTCATCGGTAACAATGGTTTTGGCAGTAGATGCCGGTCATCAAATGAAAAAGTCCAAGGTGACTTTATACATGTTATTGACCATCATTGGAGGTATTATTTTCCTTGGTTCACAGGCCTGGGAGTGGAAGAATTTTATTAGTGGTACATACGGTGCGGTTGAAACCCGCGGAGGAAATGTGCTTCAGTTTGTTAATACAGAGGGAGAACGAGTTGCTCTTGATGCATTTGTGGAGGCAATGCCACGGGAGCGTGTACAGCAGCTAAGAAATAATGCATTGTGGTTTACAGATGAGCCGCCGCTACCGCGTTTTACCATAGAAGATGTGCAGAGAGGTTTTCTTGCTCACCCAGATCTACTGGTGAGAACACAGCAATTAACCGAAACAGGTGAGAAAGTTGTGCTTACCAGGCAGGCTTCAATTGCGAAGCTGGAGAGCGACGGAATTGGAATTATTGAAGGTGCAAATCTTCATAAAAATGAATACGGAAATCCTCTTTTTGGAGACTTTTTCTTCTTTATTACCGGTTTCCATGGTTTTCACGTTTTCACCGGGATATTGATCAACATCATCATCTTTTTCAATGTGCTTTTAGGAACTTACGAGCGAAGGGGAAGTTATGAAATGGTGGAGAAAGTGGGATTATACTGGCACTTCGTAGATTTGGTTTGGGTATTTGTATTTACCTTCTTTTACCTGGTTTAACAAAGAGAAAAAACAGCAATGGCAAATAATTCAGTACATACACACGCACACGAATCGAATGCTAAAAGAATCTGGTCTGTATTTATCATTCTTTCGGTAGTTACCTTAGTAGAAGTTATACTTGGGATCATCAAACCAGATTTTTTGATGCATACCTATTTTATAAGTCTTAAGCTTATAAACTGGATCTTTATTGTTCTCACTATTTATAAGGCTTATCTTATTACCTGGGCTTTCATGCATATGGAGGGAGAAACAAAAGGTTTGAGGAGGGCAGTAGTCTGGACGGCGATTTTTTTAATCATATATCTCGTTTTTATCCTTCTTACTGAAGGAGACTATGTTTACGAGGTTTTGAACCGGGGGCACGTAGCCTGGGATTTCTAAAACAGAAAATATAACTTGAAAAAGGCGGTTTTAAAACCGCCTTTTTTTATTTTTGTGCCGTCTTAAATTCACCTTCAGTTTATGAAGAAGTTTTTTGTTATTATCGTTCTGTTTGCCCTGCCAATTGTAGCTTATCTTTTCTTTGCTTCGGGGGTGAATAACTTTGCGAAACTTCCCGTTCTTGAAGAGAATGTCGGGGATCTTAAGGGTTTCAGAACACTGGAAGGCGAAGAACTTGATTTTCAGGAAAACATTACGATTCTTGGATTTTATGGAAACGAGCCTTCCCAATATGTTGGAAATGCATTCAATCTTGCAGAAAAAATTTACAACACCTATTACGAATTTCAGGATTTTCAATTAGTGGTCGTAGCTCCTGAAGAGGCTTCAGAAGAGCTGCAGGAAGTGAAAAAAGAAATTGGAGAGGTCGCAGATATTAGTAAATGGAAATTTGTCCTGGGTGAACCTGAAGAAATAAAATCCCTTTTTTCTAGTTTGAATACCAGTATGGAACTTCAAAACGATCTATCAACTCCTCATGTTTTCATTATAGATAAGAATGGAGATCTTAGAGGAAGGAGTGATGATGAGGATAAAGGAAGGCTTTATGGGTATGATACCGGTTCTGTAGCCGAGCTTAATAATAAAATGGAGGATGACGTGAAAGTGATTCTTGCAGAATATCGATTAGCATTGAAGAAATACAATAATTAATTGAGAATGAAAAATTACTCATACATAGGTATTTCACTTATTATTTTGATCTTCGGAATTATTTTTATTCCAAGGATCATAGATCGTGTGAGTGAAGGGGAGGTGGTTTCCTCAAGCAGATCAGATTCAGCGGAAGAAAAAGTAAAGACAGGAAATTCTGCTCAGACACTGGCTTATATAGAGGTAAACGGTAAAAAGAAGAAAATCCCTCCGTTTGAATTTATAAATCAGGAAGGGGATACCATTACGAATAAAGACTACGAAGGAAAAGTTTATATAGCTGAATTTTTCTTCACGACCTGTCCCACCATTTGTCCTATAATGAATGAAAACCTGGTGCAGGTTCAAAATGAATTTAAAGGTGAAGATGATTTTGGGATTGCTTCTTTTACTATAGATCCTGAACATGACACGCCGCAGGTTCTTTCAAGATATGCCGAAGTACATGGTATTGATCATCCTAACTGGCATCTGCTTACGGGAGACAGAGAGGGGATTTATGATTTGGCAAATTCCGGCTTTAATATTTATGCAGGGGAGGATCCTGATGCAGCCGGTGGTTTTGCACATTCCGGTTATTTCGCATTGATTGACCAGGAAGGTTATGTAAGGTCCAGGTTAGATAAATTTGGAAATCCTATTATATATTACAGGGGCTCTATTGAACAGGGAACGGTTGTTGAGCCTGGTGAAGAAGAACCGCAAACCGACATCTTGATAGAAGATGTAAAAAAATTGATATAAGATGAGAATTAAAACGACAGACAAAGTCATGGTCCCTACAATTATCACCCTATCTGTGGTGGTGCCACTTCTTGTGCTGGTGCTTATGTACCTGCCTCAACGCTATAATTTCATGGGGGCTCAAGTGGGAACCTTTCCATTTTTTCATGCGGTACTTAATTTTGCCACGGCACTCTTGCTACTTTCAGGATATTTCTTTATGAGGGTGAAATCTTATAAATGGCACCGAAACGCAATGATTGGGGCTTTTGTTTTATCGTCTATTTTCCTGGTGAGTTACGTGATTTCAAAAATCAGCAATGATCCTGTACCATTTGGTGGGGAAGGATTGGTGAGGCCGTTATATTTCTTTATCTTGATCTCTCATATTGCGCTATCTGCCATAATTGTTCCTCTGGTGCTCTTTACTATGTACCGTGGTCTTACGGGAGAAAACAAGAAACATGCAGCCATTGCCCGTTGGACATTTCCTATCTGGCTTTATGTTGCAGTTACGGGTGTTTTGGTGTATATTTTCATGGCGCCTTACTATTAGGCTTCAAAAAGGGGATTTTGCGGCTGTTTTCTGAAGATTAGAAGGCGCTTAAAAATGTTGAAAATGATGAAGAAGAAAAATGTCTTTTTGTTGTTGCTGGTTTTGCTGCTTCCGCTAGCTTCGGAAGCGCAATGCTCTATGTGTCGTGCTGTCTTGCAGACTGAAACCTCTCAGACCGCAGCAAAAGGAATAAATGACGGTATCATGTACCTTATGGTCTTTCCGTATTTATTGATGGGTGGTGTAGCTTATTTTGTGTGGCGATCTTTTCAGAAAAAAGATAAGGCCCCGCAAAGTTCTTAAAAGAGGCTCGTAAAGCTTGTTTTTGATAAAAAAATAGATTTTGTTTCTCTCTCCAGTCCTGTACTTTCTCCCGGGATTACAGCATAATTTGAAATTACCTGCTTTTTGGTGTAACATTTATTTGATTTCCTAGTCTTATGGGTACGCCCGCAGTTGGGCTGAGAAACTTTCATACCTTCACACTATGATAGAAATCAAAGACTTGCATAAATCTTATAAGATGGGGGCCAATTCGCTCCATGTATTAAAAGGCATCAATTTTAGTGTGGCCGAGGGAGAGCTTGTGTCCATTATGGGTTCTTCAGGATCGGGAAAGTCTACTTTGCTTAACATTTTAGGAATGCTGGATGAAGCCGATGAAGGCTCTTATATCCTTGACGGGGTGCCCATCAAAAACCTGAATGAAACAATAGCGGCGCGATATAGGAACAAGTTTCTCGGCTTTATCTTTCAGTCGTTTAACCTTATTTCCTATAAAAGTGCTTTAGATAACGTGGCTTTGCCACTTTACTACCAGGGAGCTAAACGTAGTGAGCGCATTGATAAGGCCATGAACTACCTTGAAAAGGTAGGACTTGCAGATTGGGCAGGGCATTTGCCGAATGAACTTTCGGGTGGGCAAAAACAACGAGTAGCCATTGCAAGAGCACTGGCCAGTGATCCAAAAGTCCTTTTGGCCGATGAGCCTACAGGTGCACTGGACACCAAAACTTCTTATGAAGTAATGGATCTTATCCAGGGGATAAATGATGAAGGACGGACCATTTTGGTGGTAACACACGAGCATGACATCGCCCAGATGACCAAACGTATCGTGAACCTTAAGGATGGTTTAATTATAGATGATTCTAAAGTTAATCAGGTAAGAGCGCTGGAAAATGTTTGATCTTGAACGTTGGCAGGAAATTTTTGACACCATTGGTAAGAACAAGTTACGCACTTTTCTTACTGGCCTTTCAGTAGCGTCCGGTATTTTTATTCTGGTTGTACTCTTGGGGATTGGAGAAGGCATGAAAAATGGCATTTCTGCGGAATTTGAAGGTGATGCCGCAAATATTCTTTATGTATGGACTGGAGTTACTTCCAAAGAATATAAGGGGCTTAATCCCGGCCGAAGAATCCAAATGAAAAACGAAGATTATAACTTTGCTACAGAGAAACACCAGGATGAACTGGAGTTCAAATCCTCCGTATTCAGAATTTGGAATGGTATAGTTACTTATAAAAAAGAAACGGGTTCTTATCGTGTAGAAGGAGTGCTTCCAGATTACCAGTTCCTGGAGAATAGCAATATGGTGGCGGGAAGGTTTATCAATTATAAAGATCAGGAGAATTTTGAAAAGGTGGTGGTTATAGGAAATAAGGTGAAAACAGACCTTTTTAAAGATAATGATCCTATAGGAAAGTATTTACAGATCTCAGATATTAACTTTAAAGTTGTTGGGGTTTTTACAGATCCGGGAGGGGAAAGAGAAGAGACGCGTGTGTATCTTCCGCTTTCTACCGCACAACGTGTTTTTAGTGGTGCCAATAATATAGGAAACCTCGCTTTTACCCTTCAAAAAGAGGATAATTTTGAGGCGGCGCTTGCTGCTTCTGAGAAGTTTTCCGCAGAACTTGAGCAATATTTAAAGGAGCGTCACACGATTGCACCTGATGATAATAGTGCTGTTACGGTGAACAACTCCCTTGAAAATGCCAAAAGGTTCTATGATTTGATGGATATGATCAAATTCTTTTTCTGGGGAGTAGGTATTTGCACGATCATCGCGGGGATCGTGGGAGTAAGTAATATCATGTTGATCATTGTGAAGGAGCGTACCCGTGAAATTGGGGTTCGAAAAGCCCTGGGGGCAGAACCTCTTTCCATTGTGGGAATGGTATTGCATGAATCAATTTTTGTAACAGCAATTGCCGGTTTTGCCGGACTTATTTTTAGCCTTGCCTTGTTGGAATTTGTAGGTCCGCTTATTGAAACGCAATACATCGCTAATCCTTCAATAGATTTTAGGGTAGCGGTCACTACTGTTTTTATTCTCATCATAGCAGGTGCGCTTGCAGGCTTTTTTCCTGCCTGGAGAGCGGCCCGTATTAAACCTATTGTAGCACTTAGAGACGAATAATATGTTTAGTAGAGATAAATGGAGTGAAATAATCGAAGCGCTGAGCTCAAACTGGTTCAGGACGCTGCTCACTGCTTTTGGTGTGCTTTGGGGTATCTTCATTCTCGTTATTCTGCTTGCTGCAGGAAAAGGCCTTGAAAATGGTGTGAAACAGGGATTTGGAGGGATTGCAACAAATACCATGTTTATGTGGAGCCAAACCGCCTCAAAACCTTATAAAGGTTTACCTAAAGGAAGGCGCTATAGTTTTAAAACAGATGATGTTACGGCGATTAAAGAAACTGTTCCTAATTTGCGCTTCGTTTCTCCCCGCAACCAGTTAGGTGGTTTTGGAGGGACAAATAACGTGGTAAGAGGATTGTACACCGGTGCATTTAATGTCTACGGAGATTATCCTGAAATTATTCAACAGGAACCTATGGATATTACTTCTGGGAGGTTTGTTAATTATTCAGACATTAAGGAAAAGAGGAAGGTAGCAGTCATTGGTGAGGGTGTTCGCAGCACCATGTATGATAAAGGGGAAGAAGTTCTTGGAACCTATATCAAGATCAATGGGGTCAATTTCATGGTAATTGGTACCTATAAAAAAGTGGGTAACAATGGTGGAAACGCAGAGGAAGCTCAAAAGGAAATATATGTACCCTTTACCTCTTTTTCCCAGGCTTTCAACCGCGGGAATAACGTGGGCTGGATGGCAATTACTGCACAAGACGGCTCTTCAATTACCAGCCTTAAGGGAAAAATTCTCGATTTAATGAAATCCCGGCACTCGATTCATCCTGAAGATGACCGGGCAGTCGGAAATTTTGATCTTTATGAAGAGTTTAACAAAGTAAACGGCCTTTTTATAGCATTGAAGGCGGTTGCATATTTTGTAGGGGTATTGGTATTGCTTTCCGGTATTATTGGAATTAGTAATATCATGCTTATTGTGGTAAAGGAAAGGACTAATGAAATTGGTGTGAGAAGAGCCCTTGGCGCGAGTCCCTGGTCAATTAGGGGACAGATCCTAATGGAATCTATTTTCCTTACAATTATTTCGGGAATGGCGGGCATCGTTCTGGCCACCGGAGTTATCTACCTTATCAATTATGCAATGAGCGGTATGGACACTTCAGAAATGATGTTTGCTAATCCAAGTGTTGATCTTGGGGTGGTGCTTACCGCTCTGGGAATATTAGTGTTTTCAGGATTGCTGGCAGGATTAATTCCGGCGCAAAATGCCATTAAGATCAAACCTGTAGATGCCCTTAGAACAGAATAATTAAGAAATCAAAAAACGAAAAATTAATACCATCAAGAAATGAAAAAAGCTGTAACCATTATTGTGCTAGTGTTAATAGCAGTTTCCTTTGTAGGGGCGCTTTATTACCTGTATCAGAAAAATCAGGAGGATCCTACAGTATATGAAACCGAACAGGCTGCGGTGCATACCATCGTCAAGAAGACGGTGGCCACAGGAAACATTGTTCCAAAGGAGGAAGTTCTTATCAAACCCAATATTTCAGGAATTATAGATGAAATCTATATTGAAGCAGGAAACAGGGTGAAAGCAGGGGATTTAATTGCAAAAATCAGGGTAATTCCTAATGTTTCTTCTCTTCAAAGTGCTAAAGATGCAGTACTTACTGCCAAGATCAACCTTGATAACGAACAGAAGAATTTTGAAAGACAAAAGTCTTTGTATGAAAAAGGTGTGATTTCGGCAAATGACTATGACAATGCGGAAGCTGCTTTTAGAAGAGCACAGCAAAATCACCGCTCGGCAGAGCAGAACTTCGAGATTGTGCAAACCGGTACAACAAGTGGCATTGGAAGTGCAGCCAACACACTTATTAGGTCAACTGTAGAGGGAATGGTGCTTGACGTGCCAGTAAAAGAAGGAAATCAGGTGATTGAAAGTAATAACTTTAATGACGGTACCACCTTAGCTACGCTGGCAGACGTGAATGAAATGATTTTCGAAGGGAAAGTAGATGAAAGCGAGGTAGGAAAGATCAAAGAGAACCTTCCGCTGGAAGTGACCGTTGGAGCTATTGAGAACAAAACTTTTAATGCGGTTCTGGATTACATTGCTCCAAAAGGGGTTGATGAAAACGGCGCCATTCAATTTGAGATCAAAGGAACACTTGATAAAGCCGATACTACCTTCATTAGAGCAGGGCTTAGTGCCAACGCTTCTATAATCCTGGCAAGGGCAGACGAAGTGCTGGCGATTAGTGAGGCACTGGTGCAGTTTGATCCCAAAACCCAGCAGCCTTATGTGGAGATTGAAAATGGCGATCAAAATTTTGAACGTAGAGATATTGAATTAGGAATAAGTGATGGAATTTATGTAGAGGTTAAAAATGGCATTTCTAAAGAAGATAAAATAAAAGTATGGAACCAGATCAAGCCTGCAGTTGCACTTTCGAACTAGTTCTAAAATTAATCTGTAACAACATTAACCTTTGTTAGACATATCTTTCACAACCACTATTATGAAAAAAATTATATTGTCAGCATTTTTCTTTTCCTTTGGAATTGTCTTAAATGCACAAGATAAAGAATGGACCCTCAGGGAATGTATAGAATATGCCCTTGAGCACAACATTTCCATAAGACAATCTGAACTGGAAAAGGAACTGGCAGAAGTTGATAAACTTGATGCAATAGGTAATTTCCTTCCTAATATAAATGCTTCAGCATCTAATTCCTGGAATACAGGATTAACTACAAACATTACCACAGGGGTTCTACAAACCCAAACTACCAGAAACTTTTCTGCAGGGATTACCGCAAGTATGACGCTTTTTGATGGTCTACGAAATTTTAAGCAGTATCAAAGGGCAAAGATGTCCCGCCTGGCAAGTCAATATTCACTTGAATTGATGAAAGATGATATTGCACTGTTTGTAGCCAACTCTTACCTTGAGGTGCTTTTTAATAAAGAAACAGTCAAATTGTTGCTGGCACAACATGAGGTAACCCTGGAGCAGTTGGAAAGAACTGAAGATCTTGTTGAAGCGGGATCGCTTCCCGAAGGAGATCTTTTGGAGTTAAGAGCCACTGCTGCAAACGAAGAACAAAGTATCATTGTAGCTCAAAATGCGGTGCGAATTTCTCTCATTGCACTTGCACAAACACTTCTTATCGAGGATTACGAAAATTTTGACGTCGTAGAACGTGACTATGATGTTATTGGAAACGAAATACTTCTAAATTCTGTAGAGCAAATCATTGATCGTGCAGAAGACGAAAGATATGAGGTGAAAGTGGCAGAGCAGGACCTGGATATTGCCGAAAAAGATGTGGAAATTGCCCGTGGTGCTTATTATCCCACTTTAGGTGCATTCTTCAACTATAACACCAGGGAATCTGGTGCAGGAAGGCTGAGATCCGGAGGACTTGATCCTGATGAACCGTACAGGCAGATAGGTTTTGTTGAAGGTACCGAAGAAATTGTAGTTGCGCCAAATAATATTACAGAAATAGGAAATCCGCTGCCATTTTTCGAACAGCTGCAATTGAATGACGGGATAAGTTATGGAATTCAGCTCAATATTCCTTTTTTAAATGGTTTTGCCACAAGAAGCAATGTCAAACGAAATGAGATAGCAGTAGAAATGGCAGAGTACCGTCTTGAGCAAACGAAACTTGATCTTGAGGCAAATGTTTACCAGGCTTACGTTGATGCCGAAGGAGCTTTAAAAGCCTATGAAGCAGCACTTGTTGCGCAGGAGGCTCAGGAGCTGGCTTATGATTATGCTACCGAAAGATATAATGTGGGCCTTACCAATGCCTTCGATTTTAGCCAGGCGACTTTCAACCTGGCCAATGCAAGAAGCGAGGTAATTAGAGCAAAATTCGATTATATATTTAAATTAAAAGTTTTGGAACTGTATTTCGGTGTACCCGTCGCCGAACTTAAATTTTAGACCATGAATAAAAAGACCATATATATTATTATAGGTATTGCTGTAGTTGTTATTATTCTCCTGGTAGCTGGTAAAAAAGCCGGCTGGTTCGGGAAAACAGGCAATTATAAAGAAGTTGAAGTAACTGAGATCGCCCTTATCGACATTATTGAAACCGTTTCTGCAACCGGTAAAATTCAGCCTGAGGTGGAAGTAATGCTTTCTTCTGAAGTTTCCGGGGAGATTATTGAGCTTCCGGTAAAAGAAGGACAACAGGTACAAAGAGGGGATTTACTGGTTCGTGTAAATCCTGATATTTATGAGTCTAACCTAGCACGTTCACAGGCCGGACTTCAAAATGTTCGCGCCGGATTATCACAGGCCGAAGCAAGTCTTAAAGAAGCAAAATCAAATTACGAAAGAAATCAGCAGTTGTTTGAAAAAGGAATTATTTCAAAAGCTGAATGGGATCGTATCGTTTCTGCCTATGAAGTTGCACAGGCAAATCAACAGTCGGCTTACTACAATGTACAAAGTGCTGCTGCCAGTGTGAACGAAGCACGGGAAAACCTGGGGCGAACCAATATCTATGCGCCTATGACAGGTACTATTTCTTCTCTTTCTGCAGAATTGGGAGAAAGGGTTGTGGGAACCCAGCAAATGGCAGGAACCGAAATTCTTCGGGTTGCAGATCTTTCAGAAATGGAAGTAGAGGTAGATGTAAATGAGAATGACATTGTAAAAGTATCCATTGGAGACTCAACAATTGTTGAGGTAGATGCTTACCTGGGGCAGGAATTTAAAGGCCTGGTTACAGAAATTTCAAATTCGGCCAATTCTGCTTTAACTGCAGATCAAGTGACGAATTTTAAAGTGAAAGTAAGAATCCTTGAGGAATCCTATAGTCATCTTACCGAAGGAAAAGCAGAGAATTATTCCCCTTTTAGACCGGGAATGACAGCCACTGTAGATATTATTACCAATAGAAAAGATAATGTAGTAGGAGTTCCTATTAGTGCCATAGTCATTAAAAATGACACTTCTTCCGCGGCTTCTGAATCAGCAGAAAGACTGGAAGCGGTGTTTGTAAAGCAAGGTGAAGAAGCAGAACTTAAATATGTTGAAACCGGTATTCAGGATGATCAGAATATTGAGATCACCAGCGGACTTGAAGAGGGAGAAATGGTTATCACCGGTCCTTATTCTACGGTCACAAAGACATTGAAAGCCGGAGATAAGATTGAGGTAACTGAAACCAATGAACTAATGGCATCTACCCGAAATTAAATTTTAGGAAGTGGCACTCATACTTTGTATTGAAACAGCAACTACAAACTGCTCTGTAGCTTTAGGACAGGATGGTAAATTGCTGGCTCTTAAGGAGGATAACAGCAATAGTTATTCTCATGCCGAGCGTTTGCACTTATTTATTGAGGAAATCCTTAAGGAAAATGCCCTTTCTGCCGGGAATCTTGACGCTATAGCCGTTAGTAAAGGCCCTGGTTCATATACCGGCCTTAGAATTGGGGTATCTGCAGCCAAGGGCTTGTGTTTTTCGCTGAACTTACCTTTAATTTCTGTGCCTACTTTAGAATCTCTTGCGCACCAGGTAAAAGATAATGAGAGCGATTTCATTATTCCCATGTTAGATGCTCGTAGAATGGAAGTTTATACCGCAGGATTTACAGGTTCCAAAAAGCCGATTTTTGAGACACGTTCTCAGATTCTGGATACAGCTTCCTTTCAGGAAAATCTTAAAAATGGCAGCGTAACATTTATTGGCAGCGGAGTTGAGAAATTTAAAGAAATCTGCAGCCACAAAAATGCACATTTTATGGAAGGTAAAATGCCTTCAGCAGCACAAATGACAGCTTTGGCAGAAGAAAAATTTCAAAGTAAAGATTTTGAGGATGTCGCTTATTTTGAACCCTATTACTTAAAAGATTTTATGGCCGGATAATGAACACCGGAAAAGCTGAACATTAAAAAAGCCGCAGAAATGCGGCTTTTTTGATCATTTATTTATTCAAGTCCTGTGGGTTGACAGTAGCCTGACCCTTACTGTGATCAAAGAAATGAATATCTCTTTGAGGAAACGGAATGGTAATTCCTGCTGCTTCCAACCTTGTTTTGGCCTCTTCAATCGTGTACCAGTGGCAGTCCCAGAAAACTTCATTCGGCGCCCAGAAGCGAACTGAAAAATTCACCGAACTATCTGCTAGTTCAGTAACGACAACTGCCGGTGCAGGCTCTTTTAAGATACCTTCCTGTTCATTTAGAAGTTCAAGAAGTACTTCCTTTGCCTTTTTAATATTACTGTCGTAGGAAACTCCTATAGTAATGGTATCTCTACGTGTAGGGTTGCCCGAATAGTTTACAATGTTGTCATTAGAAAGCTCCCCGTTTGGAATGATGGCTAACTGGTTGCCAAAGGTGTCCAGCTTTGTATAAAAAAGAGAGACTTCTTTTACACTTCCAGAAATTCCCTGAACTTCGATCCAGTCTCCAATTTTGAAAGGTTTTAGAAGAATAATTAACACCCCTCCTGCGAAATTAGCGAGAGAGCCCTGTAAGGCAAGTCCTATTGCGAGCCCGGCTGCACCTATCATGGCTACAAAGGAGGTGGTAGTTATACCTAATTGACCAATGACGGTGATGATGAGAAGAATTTTTAATCCCCATTCAAGAATAGTTAGAAGAAAATTCTGAAGTGCAGGATCATACTCTCTTTTGGCGAAAAGCCGCTTTAAAGAGCCCAGAACTAACCTGATGGCCCACCAGCCAAAGATGAGAAAAACGATTGCTCCAACGAGGGTTGGCAAATAAGAAATAAATCTTTCAATATACTCTGCAGACCATTCCTGAAAATCTTCTATTTTGTCCATTCTTTAGTTTTGCTGCAAAGTTGTAAGTTCGAGCATTGGATTTCTGTTAATATCGCGTTAAAATTACGTGTTAGTAGCTGTTGAAGGAGGAAGAAAAAATAAAAAAATGCTTCCATAGAGGGAAGCATTTTCAATTGACTTATAACTAAATTCCTAGCTTTTAACTTCAAAAGTGATCTTTACATTCACTCTAAAATCGGTGATTTCTTCACCTTCTACATTTGCTGTTTGTTCCTTTACATAAACAGAGCGGATATTGTCCACAGATTTTGCTGCTGTCTTTACCGATTTCCTGATGGCATCCTCCCAACTTTTGTCTGAATTAGACATCACTTCAATAACTTTTAATACTGCCATAATAATTTAAATTTTTGATTAGTAAAATTTTTAAGTGTCTGATTATTAAGTTACAAAAAGCATGTTTGTTGAACGAAAAAGCTTTGTTAAACTAGCTCTTAATATTATTATAACATTGGCACTTCATGCAATAGGAAAAAATACTGTATTTTGTAAAAAAACCTAAAGTTTAAATCCCGAATGGAAGATGCTTATATAGTAATGCTCGTCGCATTATTTGCCCTCGCTGTAACAGATTTGGTGGTTGGTGTAAGTAACGACGCCATTAATTTTCTTAATTCGGCAATTGGTTCAAAAGCTATTTCAATGCGCAACATTTTAATTGTTGCGAGTATTGGAGTAGGAGTGGGTGCTGTTTTTTCCAGCGGGTTAATGGAAGTTGCACGTAAAGGTATTTTTGTTCCTGGCGAATTTTATTTTGAAGAAATCATGATCATTTTTATGGCCGTGATGATCACCGATGTGCTTCTTCTTGATTTTTTTAATTCCATGGGTCTTCCCACTTCTACAACAGTTTCCATTGTTTTTGAACTTTTGGGCGCTGCAGTAAGTATGGCGGTTATTAAGATATATGGAGAGACAGGAGACCTTTCCTTGTTGTATAATTATATAAATACTGAAAAAGCGACTGAGATCGTAGTGGGAATTCTCATGGCAGTGGTTATAGCTTTTATAGTAGGAGCCATAGTCCAATACTGCTCCAGGCTTGTATTTTCATTTCAGTACGACAAAAAAATAAAGTATATAGGTGCCATTTTTGGAGGACTATCGTTGACGGCGATTCTCTACTTTATCTTAATAAAAGGCCTTAAATCTGTTTCTTTTATTTCAGATGAATTTGTGGCATTTGTAAACGGAAACACTATCCTTATCATTGCTATTGCGCTCGTATTTTTCACTTTGCTATCCCAAATTTTAATGAGTTTTTTCAAGGTGAATATTTTAAAGGCAATAATTGTCGTGGGAACTTTTGCTTTGGCACTCGCTTTTGCGGGAAATGACCTTGTGAACTTTATAGGAGTTCCAATTGCTGCCTGGCAGTCTTTTGAATTATGGCAAAGCGCACATGCGGCCACAGGTGCAATGCCTTCAGAATTTTTGATGACCAGTCTTTCTGGTGAGGTGCCTTCACCTACCATTCTTTTAGTGCTGGCGGGTGGTGTAATGGTCGCTACGATCTGGTTATCTGCTAAGGCACGTTCTGTGGTGGAAACGGGTGTGAACCTTTCTCGGCAGGGAGACGGTGCCGAAAGATTTGAACCAAATATAGTGTCCAGGAGTATCGTAAGGTACTCCATCTTTTTTGGAAATATGGTATCTGCTGTGACGCCTGGAAGAGTACGTAATTACGTGGAAGATAAATTTAAGAAACCGGATTATCTTCTTAAAAGCCGAAGAAAAGACATGCCTGCTTTTGACATGGTTCGGGCGGCTGTGAATCTTGTAGTAGCGAGTATCCTTATTTCTATTGGAACAAACTATAAATTACCACTTTCAACTACCTACGTAACTTTTATGGTAGCCATGGGAACTTCATTGGCAGACAGAGCCTGGGACAGGGAAAGTGCCGTGTATCGAGTCGCTGGGGTGGTGAACGTTATAGGTGGCTGGTTTGTAACCGCATTAGTTGCTTTTATAGCAGCTGCATCCTTTGCGGCCGTGATATACTTTGGCGGAGTTGTAGCCATAAGTGTTTTAATTGGTCTCGCTATTGTTCTCATAACACGCAGTGCCTTTATACATAAAAGAAAGGAAAAGGAAAAGGCTGAAAAAGTACCCTTTGACCCTACAGAAATTGTAAGCATCCAGGGAATTGTTCAGGAGACTTCAAAGAATATTTCCAGTATTATAAAAGGAGTGAATACCATGTACTCCAAAACCGTAGATAACCTGGGTTACCATGACAGGGGAAAACTGAAGAAGAATAAGAAAGCGATAAAAAAGCTGGAAAAAGAAATAGATGAACTAAAGTCTAATGTGTTCTATTTCATCAAATCTGTAGATGATAACAATTTGGACAGCAGTAAATTTTACATCCTTAATCTTGATTACCTTCAGGATATGGTACAGTCCATTGGCTTTATAACCCGAAACAGCTATAATCACGTCAATAACAACCATAAGAACCTAAAATTCAACCAAATCAAAGATTTGAAAAAGATCGATGAAAAGCTGCAGGTTTTATTTGATGATATTCAGGAGTTATTTAAAAAGCAGGCGTTTGAGGATATTGGAGAGATTGTAGATGAGAAACAACAGTTGATGGATGATGTTTCCATTCTCATTGAGAAGCAAATAGAGCGTATTCGTACTTCGGAAACAAGTCCTAAAAATGCGCAGCTTTATTTTGGACTGCTGCTGGAAACAAGAGACCTTATTTCATCAAGCATGGGGCTCTTACAGCTATTTGAAGAATTCCATGTTCAAATGAAAAAAGTATTATAAAACTAACCTGAAAGTCTTTTACAAAAGAACGCCGCAAAAGGCCATTTTTGGATCTCTTTTGCGGCATTCTTTATAGGTTTTCTAACGCTTTGCTTTCTAGCCGTTGATCGCCTCGACACGGTTTACCTTATCATGCATCATTTCCTTAAGCATATTTTCAATACCGTTTTTGAGTGTGAATGTACTTGAAGGACATCCGCTGCAGGCACCCTGTAGAATTACCTTCACCACCTTTTCATTGGCGTCATAAGATTCAAAAAGGATGTTTCCGCCGTCACTTGCAACTGCCGGTTTTACATATTCGTCCAGGATAGCGATAATTTCTTCGGAAGTATCATCAAGTTTTACGCGTTTTTTAGGAGTTTCCTCAGCAGTTGCTTCCTTTTTTGCCGTAGTTGTTTCGCCGGTGACGATCTCTTTTCCTTCTTCGAGATAATTTCTTATAAATTCTCTTAGTTCAAGGGTGATCTCTTCCCACTCTGCAATGTCATATTTGCTAATGGAGATGTAATTTTCATCCATAAAAACCTCCTTTACGAAAGGAAAATGAAACAAAGCTTTGGCAATAGGCGCATTTTTTGCTTCATCTATGTTTTTAAACTCCACCGTGTTTAGTACCAGTTTTCGGTTAGAGACGAATTTCATTACACCCGGGTTTGGAGTACTTTCGGCATAAACTGTAACCGGAATTTTTTTGTTGCTGTCTTCTTCACTAGGGGTGATGACATCTGCGCCGCTGTTGAGGTAATTCCGGAGTTGGTCTGCAATTTCCTCCTGTATATCTTTCCAGTGAACAATGTTATATTTTTCAATGGCTACAAAGTTCTGCGCAATGTAAACGGTCTTAACAAACGGAAGGTGAAAGAGCTGCTGCGCTAAAGGAGAACGTTTGGCTTCCTCAATATTGTGGAATTCAAAGTTCTCGTGTTTTGTGAGAAATTTGTTGGCCTCAAATTTTACAATTGTAGGCTTGGTGGTGGGTTGTATATTTATTGTGATTTCTTCCATGGGATAAAATTTTTGCAAAATTACAAAAACATATCAAGAGCATTTAATTATAACCCGCTTCTTTTCACCTGCAACTCTGGAAGCTAAAAGTCTAAATAGGTGACGTTGAAAGTCTTTTCGGGAGTATTGATGAGGTTTTTCAGCACTTCAGGATTCCCATTTGTAAAGAATTCGGGAGCTTTATTAGGCTCGTTACAAAGCAAACCCTGACTTCCCAGTACTACCTGGGTCTGCCTTGCAACAGCTTCTCCTGAATCTATTATGGTGACAGAATCTGGTAATAACCTCTTTAAATTCGGAATAAGATATGGATAGTGGCTGCATCCCAGAACCAGGTAATCTATACCTTCTTGAAGCATAGGCTGCAGTAAATCGCGGAGTAAACGGTCCATTTTCTCTGAATCTTTTTGTCCCTTTTCAATAGCGGGCACCAGTCCGTTTCCAATAACTTCAATGACTTTAGTGTTTTTACTGTAAAGATCTGAAGTTCTTGCGAAAAGTTCGCTGGACAGGGTTCCTTTGGTGGCTAAAATTCCTATAACCTTAGACCTACTTTTTGTGGCGGCGGGTTTTATGGCGGGTTCTATTCCAATAATAGGAACAGTAAAACTGGAGCGAAGTTGCTGGATAGCATTTGTAGTAGCTGTATTACAGGCGACCACAATAATTTTAGCGCCCATTTCCAGAAGTTTTTCGCTATTCTTAAAACTGAGGCGCAGAATTTCTTCTTTAGGCTTTTCGCCGTAGGGTGCGTTTACACTATCTGCAAGATAAATGGTGTGCTCGTAGGGGAGTAGTTGATGAATTTCTTTCCAGATAGAGGTTCCTCCCACGCCGGAGTCAAAAATACCTATGGGTTGTTTCTTGCTCATAGGTGTAAAAATAAAAACTGCGCATCAATGATGCGCAGTTTCCTAACATTATTTTTAATCTGGGAGGCTTAGATCCCCAATGCTGCCTTTACATCTGGCATTAGATCATAACCGTCTGCCATAATAAGTCCTGTTCCTGTAGTTGAATCTAGAACATAGTCATATCCTTTTTCACGGGCTACTTTCTGGATGGTATTACGCGCTTTTTCCATTACCGGTCTTAATAACTCCATCTCTTTTGTTTGAAGTTCCTGCATGGCGTTTTGACGATATTCACCAATTGTTCTTTGAGTTTGCTGAAGTTCATTTGCTCTTTTAGCATTTTCTTCATCAGTCTTGGTTTGAGCTTCAGCTTCATACCTTTTCATTGTAGCCTGGGCTTCAGTAACCATGTCTTTAATTTCAGTGTCATAGGTTTTTTGAAGTTTCTCCAGCTGGTTCATGGCAGAAGTGTACTCTGGCATTTGTTCAATTAACTCCTGGGAAGCAATATGTGCTACTTTTGATTGGGCGTTTGTAAAAGTAGTTGCTCCTAAAGTTAAGGCTACAGCTATTAAAAGGGTCTTGAATTGTTTCATTTTTAAAGTATTAATTGTTGATTTATAGTTTCTGAATTTATTCCTGGGTAAGCTTTTTTAGTTACTGTTTTCTTCCCTTGCCTTGGCAATAGAATCTTTTTTTCTTTTACGTTCTTCCAGAATTTCGTTCCTTCTTTTTTCGTACTCCAATTGTCGTGCCGTTCTTATTGAATCCCTAACACGCTTACGTTCTTCGAGTAATTCTCTTCTTTCCTGCTGGCGCTGTTCTTTTTCTGTCTGCCTTGTATCAATTTGTTCGCTTTGTTCAGCGGTTAAAGATTCCTCTCTTAGAAGTTCCTGTTTCTCTTCGGCAGTATTTATCTGTTCCCTGTTGGAAGCCCTGGTGATAATCCTTAATACCTGCTCGCTTACGTCAAGATCTTCTGAGACGTACAAGGTACCAACATCGGCAGATTTGTCAAAAATAAGGTCGTACTTACGTTTGTTGGCAATTTCCTGAACTGCTATAAAAACCTGGTCCTGTATTGGCTTTACCAGCTGTAGCTTCTGGGTCATTAAATCTCCGTTGGGTCCAAATCTTCTTTGCTGATAATTGAACAGCTTTTCCTCTTCAAAAGCGATCTCTTCTTCACGTTCTTCAATAAGTTCTTCGGTGAGGAGGGCACGTTCGTTCTCGAGGTTCCTCTTCATAGATTCAATCTTATTAAGTTCAGCATCAATTTCAGATTTCCATTTTTTTACCTTTTCGTCAAGTTGTGTGGAAGCCTGCTGATACTCCGGAACATTTTGCAGGATGTAATCCATGTCTACAAAAGCCACCCTCGATGGTTGCTGAGCCTGTGTGGCAGCTCCCGTGAGGAATAGTACTATGTAAAGAAGTCTGAAAACTTTTGTCATGACCTGATTATAGAAAATACCGTGCCAAATTAAAACTGTTGTCCAATGATGAAGTGCGTTTGCCATCCCGGTTCTTCCCCCGGAACGCGATCAAACCCGTATCCAAAGTCGATCCCCAGGAGTCCGAAGGCAGGCATGAAAATACGTAATCCGGCGCCGGCTGCCCGCTTCAATTCAAAAGGATTGAAGTTTCTGAAATTATCATAAGACGCTCCTGCTTCGAGGAAAGTCAGTGCGAAAATAGAAGCCGAAGGCTTCAGGGTAATAGGATATCTTAACTCTAAAGAATACTTGTTGTAGATCGTTGCACCGTCGTTACTGCTGGCTGCGTTTGCTGCATTTCTGCTTTCCGGAACAACAGATTGGTTAGGGTAACCTCTAAGAGCAATGGCTTCCCGGCCATCCAGGCTATAAGTGCCCATACCATCTCCTCCCAGGAAGAACCTTTCAAAAGGAGGTATTCCTCGGTCGTTGTTATAAGCACCCAAAAAGCCGTATTCTGCATGGGTTTTCATTACAAGTTTTTCATACAGGTTCGTATACCAGGTTCCGCTAAACTTGATCTTGTAAAATTCCAGCCATTTGTATTTTTCCTGGTCAATTTTGGATTGATCGGCAATAGGATCTTCTCCCGGCCTTAGAGGTCTTCCTTCACTGTTGATGAGAGTTCCGTTGTCGTTCTCAAGTTGAAATTCCCTCTGGTCTCCCAGGTTTCCATAATCTACATCGTTGAAAAGAGAATATGGCGGAGTAAGTTTTGCAATGATCTCAAATTTTGAACCGGCTGTAGGGAAAATAGGGTTTACAGAGGTGTTGTTCCTGGTCAAACCGATGGTATAGGATAAGTTATTGGAATAACCGTCTCCAAAGGTGAAAAGCCCGGTGTTGTAGTTACTGAGGTCATAGTGCTGGAATCCTACAGCGTGAGATAGTACAAAGTAATCATCTGGCACCCTAAGTTGCTTTGCCAGTCCAAAAGTTACTCCTGTAATAGAGAATTTTCGGTCTCTGTCTGCACGTCTTGAACGATAATCATAGAAATATTGCTCTGTGTGCTGAAAAGAAGTAGAAAGTCTTACCGGTTTTCTTCCTCCCCACCAGGGTTCAGAAAAAGAAAGGCTGTAGGTTTGGTAGAAGGTACTTGCCTGGGCTCTTAAAGATAGCGTTTGTCCATCTCCCATGGGTAGAGGCTTGTACGCTTCCTTATCAAATAATCCTCGTAAAGAAAAGTTGTTGAAGGAGAGTCCAAGGGTTCCTACGAAACCACCGCCACCATAACCACCTTGTAATTCAATTTGGCTGGCACCGCTTTCTACGACATTGTATTCCAGGTCAAGGGTTCCGGCGTTACCGTCAACATCTTTGAATTGTGGTTCCAGTTGTTCAGGGTCAAAGAAACCAAGTTGTCCCAGCTCCCTAATAGTTCTTACCACATCCTGTTTGCTGTACTTGTTGCCGGGTTTAGTACGCAATTCCCGGTAGATCACATGGTCTTTGGTCTTGTCATTTCCAACCACGCTTATTTCATCAAAATAAGCAATCTTACCTTCTCGTATGCGTATTTCAAAATCAATGGTATCGTTGTAAACTTTAACCTCTACAGGGTTAATGTTTGAGAACAAGTACCCGTTGTTTTGATAAAGGTTGGTAAGGTCGTTGGCATCGGGTTTTGTAGGATCTGCAATTTGCTTTTCCAGTAACACCCCGTTATAAACATCTCCTTTGCTAATTCCCAGGATACGTCTCAATTGTGCATCTGTATAAACACTGTTGCCAAGAAAATTAATATTTCCGAAGTAATAACGATTTCCTTCTTCTACTTCCAGTTTAAGAGCCACGTCGTCTTCATCTATCCTTATCAAGGTGTCTGAAACTATTCTCGCATCGCGGAAACCTTTTTCCTTATACTTGCTTATAATCCTTTCTTTATCGGCTTCGTAATCTTCTTCTATGAATTTTGATCTCTTCCAGAACCTTAGAAAGTTTTGTTCTTTTGTGTTTTTCATAGCTCTCCTCAGCTTCCCATCAGAGAATTCTTCGTTTCCTTCAAACACAATGTCTTCTACTTTTACTCTCTCGCCTTTGTCAATGTTTACCACCATATTAACCAGGTTTGTACCCGTGGTATCTTCCAACGGAATGGTATTAATAGCGACTTTGGAATTGAGATATCCTTTTTCCTGATATCTGTTCTGGATATAGTTGCGGGTAGTTGTGATGAGATTTTCGGTTACTTTTGTTCCCGGCGTAAGTTTGCTTTCTTTGATGATTTCCTCTCTGTCCTTTCTTTTTACTCCCTGCAATCTTACTTCGGCCAGGGCGGGAACTTCTACTATTTCCAGCTCAAGGTTTGCGGTATTTCCTTCTATGCTGGTGACATAAATATTGATGTCGCTAAAGAGATTGGAATCCCAAAGTTTCTTAAGCACCTTACTTATTCTGTCACCTGGAAGAAAAATCTTTTCTCCGGGCCTTAGGCCGGCGTAGGCCAAAACCGTTTGGTCGTTGTATGAAGTTGTACCGGTAACAGTAATTTCACCAATTGTATATTCTTTGCCATTGGCAAGTGGCAGGTCCTGGGCTTGTGAAGTAGTAGTAAAAAATAGGCAGAATGCCACTAGTGCTAAAATTCCTTTGGCTGTAAATGCACTAACTAAGTTGCTCACTTGTTTTTCCAAATCGTCTTTCTCTGTTTTGATAATTATATATGGCCTCAAAAAGATTTTCTCTCCGGTAATCGGGCCATAGTATTTCTGTAAAAAATAATTCGGCATAGGCAATTTGCCACAAAAGGAAATTGCTTATGCGTTTTTCGCCACTGGTTCTAATCAAGAGATCCACATCTGGCAAATTTTGGGTGTAAAGATGCTTATTTATAACTGATTCATCAATAGCTTTTATAGAAATCTCGTCATTTTTGACCTTTTCGGCAATACTTTTCACCGCGTGGAGCAATTCTTCTCTTGATCCATAACTTAGAGCAAGTGTCAGGGTCATTCGGGTATTGTTCCGGGTCTTTTCAATTACTTCTGAAAGTTCTTTTTTTGCTTTTTCAGGTAAACTGGAGAGTAAACCAATGGCATTCAGTTTAATATCATTGTCCTGAAGGGTTTTGATTTCCTTCTTCAGGGAAGAGACCAATAGTTTCATTAAAGTGTCCACTTCTACTTTAGGCCTGTTCCAGTTCTCTGTAGAAAAGGCGTATAAAGTGAGATTTTTGACACCTATTTCTGCGCAGCCTTCCACAACATCCCTTACTGCTTTTGTGCCTTTTTCGTGACCTACGGCTCTTAAGAATCCTTGTTTTTTTGCCCATCGGCCATTCCCGTCCATAATAATGGCAATGTGCTGGGGTAATTTTTCAGGATTTATTTTCTCTTTAATACTCATATTAAAAGTGGGTATAACAGGGATTTCTTCCAAAGTTGAAAGTTAAGTAAATACCTGTAAAAACATACCAGTCTGTCGTATTTGGATTTCCAAAATCATCATCACGAAAATTTCCATCAATTTCAGAAGGTCTGCTCCCGTCAAGGTTATCTGTAAATGTATATCTTGCTCCCAGTTCAACGCCACCGGTCATCCAGGTGGTAAGGGTTTGCTTGTAGCCCATTACTATTGGAATGGAAAACTCCCAGTTGTTGCCTGCTTTCTCCAGTTCGCCATTCTGTAGCCTAAAATGATTGGCGAAATAATAATTTATTCCGCTATACAGGTAGGGCGTGGACTGATAGGTGTGAGAATGTAGATCCCAATCCCAGAAATTAAATTCCAGTCCTAAAGAAGCCTCGGTGATATTATTCGAAAAGGAATATCCTCTTTGTTGCCGCCGTGTATCATTAGATCGTGCGTCATCAGCTTCAATTTCAGCAAAAAGAATAGAGAACCTGTAGGCGTACCTCGTGCTTTGATTCCATTTAAAAAGTCCTCCAAAAACAGGATTTTGCGGCCTTATGTATGTTGTGTTCCCCACGTCTCCAATATAATTAGCGCCTCCAACGAAGGGCCCAACTTCAAATCTTTGGGAGAATGCCTTAGTGCTGCAAATCAACATTAGGGAAATAACAACTATATACCTCATAGGTTTTCAAAAGTTTGCAAATATAGCAATTATGTTTGCTTCACCATAAGCAAAGCAAAATTGTACTATTCATTAACAGCTTTTGCAGAAAATTATTGTCTAATTGCGCTTATCTTCTCCCCATAAAAGTTTTTTGCGCAGTGTTTGAAGGAAAGAATCACCTTTAATTTCTATCATTTTTATCTTAAAAGGTGCTTTTTTAATGGTCACTACTGTATTCTTTTGAAGTGTTGCAATCCTGGAATCCATAGATACCAGGAATTCATTTTCCCTACCGGAAACCTTTAGCGTGATCTTAGTGTTGTCTTTTAAAATAAGCGGCCGTGCATTCAGGTTGTGAGGTGCAATAGGGGTAATGGCAATAGCTTTTGTCGCCGGAGTGATTACCGGGCCGCCACAACTCAAAGAATAACCGGTAGAACCTGTAGGGGTGGAAACAATAAGGCCATCTGCCCAGTAGGCCGTAAGGTATTCATCATCCAGCCAGGTCTCAATGGTGATCATCGAGGTGGTGTTTTTTCGGCTAAGGGCGATCTCGTTGAGTGCAAAATTATTGGTGCAGATATTTGGATCTTCGGGATTGGTGTAAATGCACAGCACAGATCTTTCTGAAACAAAATATTCCTTCTGAAGTAATTTTGTGATAGTCCCTTTAATTTCCTCCTTATTTATTGTGGCCAGGAAACCCAGTCTTCCTGTATTGATCCCGGCAATAGGAATGTTCAGGTCTTTAACGTAGTTGACAGATTTTAGAATGGTTCCATCGCCGCCTACGCTAATGAAAAGATCATAAGAGGAATCTATTTCTGTAAAGGTGCTGTAATCGTTGTAATTTTTCTGAATGGATTTGTTTTCCTGGATGAGCTTCAGGAATTCTTCTTCAATGCATACTTTAATATCTTCATGGCCCAGCGCATCAAGTAGTTCTTCAACATACTGGCTTGAATTGGGATGATAAAACTGGCCATAAATACCTATTTTCATAGCTTAAACATTCAGATATTTATCCAGATACCGGGAGCGGTCGCGCAGGTTTGATTTAAAAGTATCTTCCTGGTGGCTGCTTATTATGTTGTAGCCATATCTTCTAAAGGCCTGTAAAATGGTATTAAGGCCGGTTTGTCCAATTTTTACGGTAATTTGTGCGACATCATTTTCCAGTTTTGAAACAAAGGCCCCTAAAATATGAGCGCCATTTGATTCTGCGATCTGGCTAATTTCGCTAAAGGAATAATCCTTAAAACCTTTTTCTACAATGAGAATTCCGCCGGGACCATTCAAAAATGGGCTTTCGGTAAAGATGTTTATAATGTCGTGCAGTTCTACATAGCCCTGGTAAGCGTTATTTTCATCCAGCACCGGGAGAATATTTGCCTGGTTTTGAGCAAAAGTATCCAGTGCATCGAGCCAATTGTCTTCTTCGCGGGTATAAAATCCTTCCAGCGAATATTGATAATCTTCAAGGGTTTTTTCAGGATCAAAGCAACGGGCGTCATTTTCAGAAATACAGCCAATGTAAAGACCTTCTTTTTCCACCGGAATATGGGAATAGGTGAATTGGCTAAAAAGATCCTGAATATTCTGAATCTTTTCAGTGATTGATCGTATTTTGACGTCGTTGATGATGTAGGTTTGAATGCTCATAGCAACTGCAATTTTCTGCAAATTAATCAAAATAATGTACTTTTTTGCATCTTCAACTTTGTATTTTTGCAATAAATAAGCCTTAAAAATGACAAAATTAAGTGTTAATATTAATAAGATCGCAACTCTTAGAAATAGTCGGGGAGGGGATGTTCCAAACGTGGTTCAGGTAGCAAAAGATGTTCAGGAATTTGGAGGGGAAGGGATCACGGTACATCCGCGTCCCGATGAGCGACACATTAGATATCAGGACGTGTATGATCTCAAACCAGTTGTCACGACAGAATTTAATATAGAAGGAAATCCTATCTCTAAATTTATAGATCTTGTGCTGGAGGCAAAACCGGCACAGGTCACATTGGTGCCCGATGCTGAGGATGCAATTACTTCAAATGCCGGCTGGAACACCAAAAAAAATAAAGATTTTCTAAAGGAGGTGATTGCTGAATTTAAGAAGAACGGCATTCGCACCTCCATTTTTGTCGATCCTGTGAGGGAAATGGTGGAAGGTGCGGTAGCAACGGGAACAGACAGAATAGAATTATATACCGAAGAATACGCCACGCAATACACCGTTGGAAATAAAAATGCCATCAAACCCTATGTGGAATGTGCAAAATTGGCGAATGAATTAGGGCTGGGAATTAATGCAGGGCACGATCTTTCTCTTGAAAACATCCGGTTTTTTAAAGAAAACATTCCGGGATTACTGGAAGTATCTATTGGGCACGCCCTTATCGCTGAATCGCTTTATTCCGGATTAAAAGATGTGATTGAACAGTACCTCAAATTATTAAAGAACGCATGAAATTACACGCGAACATTATAGGAGAAGGAAAACCTTTATTGATTCTTCACGGTTTCCTGGGAATGAGTGACAACTGGAAAACCCTGGGGAAAAAATTCGCCGATGCCGGTTACCAGGTTCACTTGATCGACCAGCGAAATCACGGAAGAAGTCCGCATAGTGAAGAATTCAGTTATCTTCTTCTGGCGAAAGATGTAAAGGAATATATTGATACCCACGATCTCAAAAATAGTATTTTAATCGGGCATTCTATGGGAGGTAAAACAGCCATGCTGGCTGCCTCGCTTTTTCCACATGTCATCGAAAAATTGATTGTGGTTGATATTGCACCAAAATATTATGCACCACACCATCAGCAAATTCTGAAAGGTCTACAGGCGGTGAATAAAGCTGAGCTTTCTTCGCGTGGGGAAGCCGAGGAACTGCTTTCTCATTATGTTAAGGAACCGGCGGTGCAATTATTTCTTCTGAAAAACCTCCACTGGAAGACCAAAGAACAACTGGGGCTGCGGCTTAACCTGGATGCGCTGGTCAATAATATAGAGTCTATTGGCGAGGCTTTGCCCGATGATATGAAATATGAGAAATCCACTTTGTTTATAAAAGGGGAAAATTCTAATTATATTGAAAAGGAGGATGAAGCTTTAATAAAACGCCATTTTCCATCTTCAGAAATTGTAGGTATACCCAAAGCAGGGCATTGGGTTCATGCCGAAAATAAGAAAGCATTTTATGAGGCTGTAATGAGATTTTTATAATTATCGGCAGCATTTATTATGTATGCATAATAAAAGTGGCTTTTTTCTTGCGCAATATCTAATTTATGCTAATTTTGAGGCATTGATTCTTTTATAGATAACCTACAATTTTACTTTTTAGATTATGAAAAAAATTTTATTTCTAATGGCATTTGTCCTGGCAAGTGCTGTTACTTATGCTGGAGGGTACCGTGTGAGCGTGCAGGGGCAAAGAGCATTGGCGATGGGGCACACCGGCGTTGCTGTTGTGAACAGTGCAGAGTTGGGTTTTTTCAACCCTGCAGGTCTCGTTTATCTTGAAAACAGGCTTACGGTTTCTGCCGGGGCAAGTGCAGTGTTCTCTGATGTTGCATGGCAAAATGAAGAGTTTGGGGAGATTGCAAGGACAGATAACCCTGCAGGAACACCATTCTATTTTTACGCTTCCTACAAAGCCACCGACTGGCTTTCTGTAGGGTTAAGTGTGTACACCCCTTATGGAAGTACGGTGAAGTGGGAAGATGACTGGGCAGGATCTCACCTGGTCAACAACATCGAATTACAGGCTATTTACATCCAGCCGTTAGCTTCAGTAAAGATTTCTGAACAACTTAGTATTGGAGGTGGACCTATCTTCGTAACGGGATCGGTAAACTTTAACCGTAACCTTAACCGTACGCTCACCGATATTGATGGAAATCTTGCCAATGTGACCATAGATGCTTCGGGAGTAAATGAGTGGGGTTGGTCTGTAGGTGCAATGTACACTCCGTGGGAGGATTTTCGTCTGGGAGTAAATTATCGTTCAGAAATAATTATGAATGCTGAAGGAGGAGATGCAGATTTTGAAAATATTCCAAACAGTCCGTTAGCGCCATTTAGCGACACTACTTTTGATGCATCTCTTCCGCTGCCTGCAGAACTTACTGTGGGGGCTTCTTACCAGATGAACGAAAAATGGCTTTTTGCCTTTGATTTTAACAGAAACTTCTGGGGAGTATATGAGTCGCTCGATATTGAATTTGGAAACGGAGTGGTTTCTGAAAACCCGAGACAGTATGAAGATTCAAATATCTGGAGGTTTGGTGCCGAGTATGCAGCGACCGAAAAATTTGTACTTCGTGCAGGATATTATTATGATGAATCTCCTGTGCAGGAAGGATATTTTGCTCCTGAAACCCCTCGAAATGATTCCATGGGCTTTACTGCAGGGCTTTCTCTTAACGTAACATCCAGCCTTGCGATAGATGCTTCCTTTGCTTACATAAGATTTAGTGAAGTAGATGCCTCTTACGACTATTATACCGAAGAGGTGAATGGGCAGGACGTAGCCGTACCTTTTGGAGGAACTTATAAATCCAGCGCGTTTATTCCCGGGCTTGGTATTACTTATAAACTTTAATAAACAGAACTCAATATCATGAGAAACTATATAAAATATTTAGGGATTTTGGCTTTGGGAATGGTTGCCTGTGAGCCTGAATTTGAGAATCCTATTGATGAGCAGGGCGCATATACAAGCGGGGAAGCAGATTTCTCTAATTACGTGGCCTTGGGAAATTCCCTTACAGCAGGGTATGCAGATAATGCACTTTATATTACAGGACAGGAAAATTCTTATCCAAACATCCTTGCTATGCAATTCGCAAAAGTGCAGGCAACCAATGAATTTCGAATTCCGTACATGGCCGATAATGCCGGAGGATTACTTTTAGGAGGTCAGCAAATTACAGGGAATCGCAGAGTGCTCTCTTTTGATGCTCAGGGAAATCCTATGCCCGCTGTTTATGCCGGTACCTCTACTACTGAGGTTACAACAACTCTTGAAGGACCTTTTAATAACCTGGGTGCTCCGGGAGCAAAAGTTTACCACCTGGGGTTTGAAGGATATGGAAATGTTGAAGGTGTTGCTGCGGGAATGGCGAATCCGTACTTTGCACGTTTTGCGTCTTCACCAAATACTTCAATCATAGCTGATGCGGTAGCTCAAAACCCAACTTTTTTCAGCCTTTGGATTGGAAATAATGATGTGCTGGGTTATGCTACTTCGGGTGGTGTAGGCGTTTATCAGGATGATCCATCAGTGAGTCCTACGATGTATGGGTCAAATGATATTACCAATCCTGATGTTTTTGCTGCAGTTTATTCAGGTTTAGTAACTGCACTTACACAAAACGGTACAGAAGGAGTTTTAATTAACATTCCAGATGTCACCGATGTTCCTTTCTTTACAACCGTGCCTTATGCGCCGCTGGATCCTACCAATCCCGATTTTGGTCCTCAAATTCCAACTTTAAATACCACTTTTGGATCTTTAAATCAGGCCTTCGCTGTTCTGGGTGTGCCAGAGAGATCTATCGTATTTTCTGAAACTGCCGCCAGTGCTGTGGTTATTAGGGATGAATCTTTGCCAGACCTTTCTGCGGAAGTTACTCAGGTGCTTATGGGCGGTGGACTTGATCAGGCGACTGCGACTATCTACGGGATGCAGTTTGGGCAGGCAAGACAGGCAACTGCTGAAGATCTTATTCCTTTAACCAGCTCAGGAGCAATTGGGGTTTTAAATGAAGACAGAATGCAGGCTTTAATGGGAATGGGAGTTCCACAGGAAACTGCTGGAATGCTTTCTGTAAACGGGGTTTCATATCCTTTGGAAGATCAGCATGTGCTAACCATTGATGAGCAGGCGAAAGTAGCTATGGCTACTTCAGCATACAATCAAACCATTCAGGCACTGGCTCAGGCTAACAATCTGGCATTTGTTGATGCAGCTGCCATGTTGAGTGACGTTGCCGGTGGTGGTATCGCTTTTGATGCCGGAGTGGTTACTTCAGCATATGTCACCGGTGGTGCTTTTTCTCTTGATGGAGTTCATTTGACTCCAAGAGGGTATGCCCTGGTTGCCAACCGAATTATTGAAGAGGTAAACGAGACCTACAACGCTACGGTTCCTAAAGTGAACATTGGAAATTATGCTACGGTTACTCCAAGCAATAGCGTAAATTAGATATTAAAACACCATTTTTGAATACCAAGGCGCCGGGATCTCCCGGTGCTTTTTTTTTAACAGCACAACAAACAATTCCTCCATTACAGTATTGCAGGTTACAGCATCACAAATATTTCTTATCTTCGGTTAAAACTATTCAAAAATGATATTTATCTTCAGAATTTTATTGACCGGAATTTTAGTGGTGTTACTGTCTAAATTTCTTCCGGGAGTGGTGGTAGACGGCTACTGGACCGCCATCATAGTTGCCCTCGTACTCGCGTTGCTAAATCTAATTGTAAAGCCAATCCTTATTCTTTTTACCCTTCCCGTTACCATTGTTACTCTTGGTTTGTTCCTATTTGTGATCAACGCCATTATAGTGCTGCTTGCAGATTCTTTTGTTGGTGGTTTTGATGTCTCGGGATTCTGGATTGCATTGTTATTCAGTATACTTCTTTCCCTTTTTCAGTCGGTTGTGTTTTCACTTATTGAAAAGGATTGAGAGGCTTCTGAAATTCAGTAATTTGAAACTTTGTAATGCTCTCAAAAAAGTTGTACTTTTGCACACCAATTTTTATAAGAGTTTATAATGAATATAACGAGAGAGAACATTGACGAGCTGAATGCTGTTGTAAAGGTAGATATCGCCAGAGAAGACTACAGCGGTAAAGTTGAAAAAGTACTTAAAGATTACCGTAAAAATGCCAACATTCCCGGTTTTAGAAAAGGCCATGTGCCAATGGGAATGGTGAAGAAGCAATACGGGAAAGCTGTGTTGGTAGATGAGGTGAACAAATTGCTTCAGGATGCCCTTAATAAATACCTTACCGAAGAGAAGCTGGATGTTCTCGGAAATCCACTTCCAAAGGAGCAGGATAACTTTGACTGGGATAGTGATAACTATTCCTTCGAGTTTGAATTAGGTCTTTCTCCGGAATTTGATGTGGATCTTAACACCGAAAAAGCCATCACTCATTATAAGATCGTGGCCGGTGAGGAAATGATCGACAACCAGATAAAGACTATTCAGAAGCAATACGGAAAACTGGTTTCCAAAGATGAAGTGGAAAGTAAGGAAGACCAGGTTGCCGGTACCTTCAAGAATGAAGCTGAAGGAATAGATAACAGTACCACGTTGTCTCTTGATAAACTAAAGAACGAAGAAGATCAAAAGAAATTCATCGGTAAAAAAGCAGGTGATGTTGTAACTCTTAACACCAAAGACCTTTTTGAAGATGAGCACGATCTTATGGAAGTGCTAAAAGTAGATCATGACAAAGTTCACGGTCTTGACATTGAAGTAGAATTCACTATTTCTGAGATCAACAGGCAGGAACTTGCAGATCTTGACCAGGAATTGTTCGACAAGCTCTTCGGAAAAGGAGAAGTAACTTCAGTTACCGAACTTAAGGAAAAGATCAAGGAAGACGCAGGAAAGCAGTTTGAGCAGCAAAGCGATCAGCAGTTGCTGAACGACGTGACCGAAATGTTGATTGAAAATACACAGTTCGACCTTCCAAAGGAATTCCTTCAGAAGTGGATCCAAACGGCCGGTGAAAAGCCAATGAATGCCGAAGAAGCCAAAGAGGAGTACGAAAAAAGCGAGAAAGGCTTGCGTTTCCAGTTGATCGAAGGAAAATTGATCAAGGAAAATGACCTGCAGGTACAATTCGAAGATCTTATGGCTTTTGCAAAAGATCGTATTAAGGAACAAATGGCGCAGTTTGGCCAAATGAATCCTGAAGATAAAGAACTGGAAGATATCGCAAAAAGAGTGCTTTCAAATCAGGATGAAGTAAAGCGATTGTCAGAGCAGTTGATGAATCAGAAATTACTTAACCTGTACAAGGAGAAAGTAAATCTTGAGCCAAAAGAAGTAACATACGAAGAATTTGTTAAAGAGGTTTATCAATAAACTTTTCGTAAATAAATACCTATCTTTAAGGCGTTATACCAAATCTGGTTAACGCCTTTTTTAGCAAATAATAACAATGAAATCCGGGCCCGGCAATGTTTTGGGGAAGGAGATCAAATGGAAAAATTTATGGATTACGGTAAAGAATTTGAAAAATACGCGACCAAGCACCACGGGATCAATAGCAACTATTACAACCAGATAGTAAGCAGTATGATGCCACAGGGGATGACCCCAAATATTATTGAAGAACGCCAGATGAATATAGCCATTTTTGATGTATTCTCAAGATTGATGATGGACCGCATCATCTTTTTAGGGACTGCGATCAATGACCAGGTGGCAAATATTATTCAGGCGCAGCTGTTATTTCTGGAAAGTACAGATGCTTCAAAAGACATTCAGATATATATAAATTCTCCCGGCGGGAGCGTTTATGCAGGACTTGGCATCTATGATACCATGCAGTTCATCAAGCCAGATGTGGCTACAATCTGTACCGGGATGGCAGCTTCTATGGGAGCAGTGCTGCTTTGCGCTGGAGAGAAAGGAAAACGCAGCGGTTTACCGCATTCCAGAGTGATGATCCACCAGCCTCTTGGCGGTGCGCAGGGGCAGGCCAGTGATATTGAGATCACTGCACGTGAAATTCTTACGCTCAAAAAAGAATTGTATGAGATCATTGCAAAACACTCGGGGCAGCCTTTTGAGAAGATCGAGGAAGACAGTGACAGGGATTACTGGATGAAAGCCGACAAAGCGATGGAGTATGGTATGATTGATGAGGTTTTAAAGAGAAGCTAGATTGCGCTCCAAAAAGATGAAAAAGAATCCCATTTTTGGGACATATAACGAATTGCTATGGCAAAAGATGAATTAGAATGTTCTTTCTGCGGAAGGAAAAAACCCGAAACTAACCTTCTCATTGCAGGACTGGACGCACATATCTGTGATCGCTGTATTGAGCAGGCACATGGTATTGTTTTAGAAGAATCAAAGCAGGAAGGCACGAGTGAACTTACTTCAGAATTAAAACTGAGAAAACCACAGGCGATAAAGGCCTTTTTGGATAACTACGTAATTGGTCAGGAGCACACGAAAAAGGTGCTTTCTGTGGCAGTTTACAACCATTATAAAAGATTGTTGCAACCGGCATCTGATGATGAGATAGAGATTCAAAAAAGTAATATCGTAATGGTAGGGGAAACCGGTACCGGAAAAACCCTTATGGCAAAAACCATTGCAAAGATGCTTAACGTGCCGCTGGCCATTGTAGACGCAACGGTTTTGACCGAAGCAGGTTACGTGGGGGAAGATGTGGAAAGTATTTTAACCCGACTTCTACAGGCTGCAGATTACAATCTTGAAAAAGCACAGCACGGGATCGTTTTTATTGATGAGATTGACAAGATCGCACGTAAGAGCGATAATCCTTCTATCACAAGAGACGTTTCCGGGGAAGGAGTGCAGCAGGCGCTTTTGAAACTGCTGGAAGGGACCACGGTAAACGTACCACCAAAAGGAGGAAGAAAACATCCAGATCAAAAGTTCATTGAAGTGGATACCGAAAACATCCTCTTCGTGACCGGTGGGGCCTTTGACGGAATTGAGCGTAACATCAGCAAGCGTCTTAACATGCAGGCTGTTGGCTTTAGTGCTTCCAAGAGTGACGACAAGGTGGAAAGAGACAACCTGTTGAAGTATATCATTCCGAAGGATCTAAAGGATTTTGGATTAATTCCTGAAATCATTGGTCGTCTTCCGGTGTTGACGCACATGAATCCGCTGGATAAGGAGACACTTCGCTCTATTTTGACAGAACCTAAAAATGCCATTATCAAGCAGTACCAGAAGTTGTTTGAAATGGACGATATCGAGTTCACGATTACCGATGAAGCGCTGGATTTTATTGTGGAAAAAGCCATTGAATACAAGCTGGGTGCCCGCGGATTAAGATCTTTATGTGAAGCGATCCTTACCGACGCGATGTTTGAGTTGCCTGAAAGCAATAACAACAAACTGGAGGTGGACAGGGAATATGCAGAACAAAAACTGGATAAATCCGGAATCAAGAAACTGAGAGCGGCTTCTTAAAAAAGCCGACAAAGAAATAGCTTCAAAAATGTCATTTTTGGAGCATTATTTTTAAAACCATCCGAAGCTTCGGATGGTTTTTTTGTGAAAGATAGCGGCGCCTTTTCAGGATATAACGAGAAAAGTAGTTTTAGCACTAAAAATATAGTTGTTTTATTGCAGGAAATGTGGATTTTTTCTCATCTTGTATGTGCAGAGATTTATTCTTCTTAAAAAGTGGATTCCTGCTGAAGCTTTTGAGGCAGTATATATTTTCTTCAGGAGCAATAAGAACTTAGAGTACATCATATGAAAAACTTCTATTTTTTAATGTTATTGGCTTTTCTTCAGCAGCCAATCAGCGCCCAGGAACCTGTGGCGGGAGAATTTGAATACAAAGCGACTTACGACCTTACATACCAACCGGATTCAACAGATGTGGAATCAACACGATCTGAGTCCATGGTACTTTATTTGGGAGACAAAATTTCCCGTTTTTCCAGCCTTGGGAAAGCGGTAGGCGATTCGCTCATGCAAAACAGGGACAAATCGAACAAGAGTATGGCAGCTTTTGCAAGGATCAGGTCGCAGATTCCGGAGACGAAGTTTGATTATATAATTTATAAGGGGATCCCCACGGGCAAAATGTCCTATACGAGAGAGATTGTAAAGGATGATTTTCAATACATACAGGATCTACATTTATTTGAATGGGAGATCCAGCCTGAAACAAAAGAATTTGCCGGTTATCAGGCTCAAAAAGCCACCACCAGCTTTGGCGGAAGAAACTACGTTGCCTGGTTTACTTCTGAAATTCCGATTTCTGATGGACCCTATAAATTTAACGGTCTCCCGGGCCTTATCCTGGAGATCGAAGATCAAAAAGGGCATTATCATTTCAGATTAACCGACTTCAGGATCTTAAAGGAACCGGTGAAATTCAGTTTTGAACCTAAAGATTACATGCAGACCGATAAAGAGAAATTATCAAAAATCGTGAAGGCTTACAATCAGGATCCTTTTGCGGCCATGGAACGCAGCGGAATTACTTTTGGTTTTAAGCCGGGGCAAAAGGAGCGCATGATGAAGGAGCGTCGCGAGGAGCTGGAAAAAGAAAATAACCCGATAGAACTGGAGTAGCTTTTCAATAGTTATTTGATTTACTGGGTATTAGTTTATTATTTTATTTTTACTACATTTGTAGTTAATAGACTATAATTGTAGATATGAAGCAGTTGAACAAAACCGAAATTCAGATCATGAAATACCTCTGGAGAATAGAGAAAGGTTTTATGAAGGATATTGTCGCGCAATTTCCAGAGCCGGCACCTGCATATACCACTATTTCTACTCTTGTTGGAAGGATGGTCAACAAAGGCTACATAGGTTTTGAAAAACTGGGGAGGGACAAACTGTATTATCCGGTGCTTCAAAAGAACACGTATTTTTCGGGGCAGGTAAAAGAAATGGTGAGCAACTTCTTTAATAATTCGGCATCACAGTTCGCGTCTTTTTTTACTAGAAATACAGATCTAAGCCTGGAAGAACTGGAAGAGTTAGAGGCACTGGTTCAAAAGAAGATTTCACAGAAAAAACAGGAATAGATGGCACATTATCTTCTTTACATTATTCTTGGAACTGGAATCTCATGGCTGGTTTATCATCTTCTCCTCAGGAAGGAGAAATGCTTTGTGTTCAACAGATTTTATCTTTTGGCAAGTCTTCTTCTTTGTTTGGCGGCGCCTTTACTGGAAATTGATCTAGGGAAGAGCGCAGCGCAAATTCCCAGGATTCCCCTTTCTGAAATGACTGTTTTTCCAGTTGTTGAGGCTGAAGCACCGGCTAATACAACTGCATCATTCTATCAAAAGGAGGTCAACGTACTTCCGGTATTATTGCTTTCAGTGTACGTGTTTATCACACTTATTTTTCTTCTGAGGTTCTTCAATAACCTCCGTAAGATCGCGGAGCATATAAGGAAGAGCGAGAGAATTGAAGTAGAAGGACTCTATGTCCTTTCAGTGAACGAAAAATCAAATCCTTCCAGTTTTTTTCATTACCTGTTCTTGAACCGGGATGAGCTGGAAAAAGGTCATCTGCCTGAATCCATCATTAAACACGAAGCTGCTCACAGCGGGCAGCTACATTCCGCAGATGTTTTGCTGCTCGAATTTATAAGCTGCTTTCTCTGGCTGAACCCGTTTATTTGGCTGTACAAGAAGGCAGTGATTAGAAATCATGAATACCTGGCCGATGCTGCCGTGCTGCGTGCCGGTGTCGACGCGGAATCTTATTCTTACGATCTTATAAAGGCCGGAGACAAAAACCGGTACTTACAATTGATAAGTGGCTTCAATTTTATTCAGACCAAAAATCGCTTAATGATGATGCATTCAGAGAAATCATCCACCCGACTGGTTGCTTTTAAAATGTTCTTAGTAACCAGTCTTTTTGCAGTCGTCTTTTTGTTCAGTTCGTATAGTTCTGGTTCGAATAAAGCAGCTTTAAAAATGCCGGTTGAAAATGACATTTTAGAGAATTCTTCAGAAGAAGTAAATACAGGTTCAGAAGACATTAGCAGCGGTACAAAAAAGAAACAGGTGCCTGCAATTCCTTTTGCGGTAGTTGAAGAGCCACCGTTATTTCCCGGATGTGAAGATTTGTCAAATTCTGAAGGCAAGCAGTGTACCAGCAGAAAAATAACGGGAATTGTACAGGAGAACCTGAGCGAACAGGCGATGCAGTTGTTCACTTTACCGGCAGGAAACAACGTTTTTGTACAGTTTAGGATTGATGAAAACGGCAGGGTGGCAGCAGCCAGGGCGAGAGCTACCTCTCCACAACTCAGTTCACAGGAAAAAGCTGCTTTGGAAAATGAAGCCATTGAGGCCGTTAATGCCATTCCTCAAATGAAACCGGCAAGGCATGAAGGGCAGGCCGTTGGAGTACTATATGCGGTTCGGCTTTAGATCAATTCATCTGCGGAACAGGTTCCTTAGCATACATTAGAATTTATAAAATTCAGAACATGAAGAAATTTTACCTTTTTTTGATCTTAAGCATTTTATGTTGTAACGGGTTTTCGCAAAAACTTAAGGACAGGTTTGAGTATAAAGTAACTTATAAGCTCACCTATGCCCAGGATTCCACTGCACTTGATGAGCCAGCATCTGAATATATGATCCTGTTTACGGGAGATGAACTTTCAAAATTTTCCAGTCGGGCGGTTACCCTTAAAGATATATACGAGATCAACGGGAATAGTGGTCGAACTTCTCCTCAGGCGATAAGTGAATTTCATTATCAGATTTTGAAACAGCCTAAAGAGGGACGCTTACTGTACACTCTTAAAATTCCGAAGATGGACGACAGGTTTTATTATGTTGAAGAACTGGATCAATTTGATTGGCAAATCCTGCCGGAAACCAAAACTATTGAAGACTTCGAAGTTCAAAAAGCTACAACTTCATTTAGGGGTCGGGATTATGTAGCCTGGTTTGCTCCGGAAATTCCTGTTTCAGACGGGCCGTACAAATTTAACGGCCTTCCCGGGCTGATTTTAGAGATTGCCGATACTGAACAAGATTGGAACTTTGAGTTCTTTGGGTTGGAGAGACTATTGCCAACAGTTTCCTATAAAACAAACCTGAGAATGTATGCCAAAACAAATAGAGAGGAATTGCTGGCTCTTTGGAAGCGCTATCGAAATGATCCTTTCACGTATGCAGGTCAGGCCTCGGATATGGATCCGGAGATACATAAAGAATATGCCCGAATTTTTTCGGAAAAAGAAAGAAAGAAGAACAACCCCATAGAACTGGAATAAACCTTTATGAAACTCTACTCTTGCTTGCTCCTATTGCTCATGCTGTGGTATCCTGGTGTACATGCGCAAACAGTAATTTCAGGAAAGATAAGTAATAGTGGAGGCGAAGCACTGAGTGGAGCCACGGTCACCATAAGTACAGATTCCACCAGTGCTATTCTTGCCTACGGAATTTCAGATGCGGAAGGTTCTTTCAGTATTAAGGTGGAATCTGCTTCAAAAATGCTCTTTTTGAAGGTTTCTTATTTAGGTTATTCCACCTGGTCACGTACAGTTCCCAACCGGGAGCAGCAATTGGAGGTGGAATTAACAGAATCTTCCGAAGCTTTAAAAGAAGTGAAAGTGGAGGCCAGGATCATTGATCAAAGAGGCGACACCCTCAGCTTTTCAGTTTCGGCTTTTAAAGATCAGAAAGACAGGGTCATAGCCGACGTACTGCGGAAAATGCCCGGAATAGAGATCCTGCCCGGCGGACAAATAGAATACCAGGGGAAGCCAATCCAAAAGTACTATATCGAGGGGCTGGACCTGCTGGAGGGCAGGTATAGCCTGGCCAACAACAACATTTCGGCAGATGATGTTTCTAAAGTGCAGATTCTTGAAAACCACCAACCGGTGAAATTGCTGGACAGCCTGGAATTTTCAGAAAGAGCTTCCATAAATATCAAACTGAAGAACAACGTCACCACCAGCGGGACTGCAGAACTGGGAACCGGCTTTTCACCGCTGCTGTGGAAGGTGAAAGTAACTCCAATGATCTTTACCAAAAAGCAGCAGGCGATCGTTACCTATCAGTCGAACAATACGGGAAATGATGTCTCAAGAGAGATCAGGGATTTCTCTATTACAGATTTTGGGAGGCAGGAATTCAGTATAAATAAAAGGGACTGGCTTTCCATCAGGCAACTGGCGGAGCCTCCTTTTTCACAGGAACGGTGGCTGGACAACAACGTGCACCTGGGATCGGCAAATTACCTGATAAGACTGCAAAACGACTTAGATCTAAAAATCAACATTTCATACCTAAACGATTCGCAGCGGCAAATAGGTAATACCCAAACCCGCTTTTTTACGCCAACAGATACCATTGATCTGCTTGAACAAACCAACAACGATCTTTTCTACAATACGCTTCAATCCAGGATCATCTTAGAGCGTAATACGAATGAGAATTACCTGAAGAACGAACTGGAAGTGAACGGCTATTGGGATTCCCAAAGAGGATTCATAGACCGCGCAAACGAAGAGGTGCTGCAACGGCTTTCAAATCCGTTTTCGGTGATCAGAAACAAACTGAAAATGCTAAAGCCGATAGGAAAGCAGCTGATCACCTTTAGGTCAAATACCGGCTATACCCGGGCTAATCAAAACCTGCATGTGAGACCAGGGCAGTTCGATTTCCTTTTAAATGAAGGCGAGCCTTATTCTGAAGTAGGACAGAGGGTGAGTACTTCCAGTTTTTTTACTGATAATTCCGCGGGATTTACTAAAAAATTATTTGGGATGACAATGTCCCCTGAAGTCGGTTTTTCAATTCAAAATCAACACCTTAAAAGCAGGCTTACCCTCTTTGAAGAAGATGAGGTTCGGACCCTCAACGGAGAATTCCGTAATGATCTCGATTTCCTTTCTTCGCGCATATACGTTACCAGTAGGTTTGTCTACGAGAAAGATAACTGGAACTTCAGGCTTAGCACGCCTTTAACGTATTATGGTTTTGACATAGAAGATGCGTATTTAAACGAGGGGCAGGAGCTAAACCGCTTTACGTTCGAACCCAATCTATTTCTGAGGAATAAGATTTCCGCCTTTTGGGAAACGAGTGTTTCCCTGAATTTCAACAATGACTTTGGAGACTTGAACCAAATGTATTACGGTTTCGTCCTGAACAATTACCGAAACCTGCAGCGCTACAATTCGCCGCTGCCCAAGAATTTCAGGCAAAGCTATAACTGGCGACTCACATACAGGAATCCTCTAAATTCCCTTTTCGCCAGTACTTCCTACACGTATGGCAATACGACCAGCAACCTCTTGTACAGTAATTTTATTGGCGCAAATGCGGCAACTGTATTTGAAGCCATTGAACAGGAGAACCAGTCAAATTCTCACAATTTCAACGTCAAGGGCAGCAAATATTTCAATAATCTAAACACCACCTATGGAATGGGAGCGACTTATTCCCTTTTTCAGAGAGAGCAGCTTTTAAACGCAAATTTAACCGAAGTGAAAAACCAGAACCTGAACTTTAACTGGAAGTTGGAATCTGAAGTCACCGACTGGCTAAGTGCTTCCTATAACGGGGAATTGAGTTTTCTGCAAACCAGGATGGAGCACAGGGAATTTGATGAGATAAGGACACAGCAGCATTCCCTGGATCTCTTCTTTTATGTTTCAGAAAACCAGTACTTCAGCGCAAATTCAGAATATTATTTCAATAACATTTCTGAAGAAAACCGCGATAATTATTTCCTGAACCTAAACTACCAGTACACCTTTACCAAAGCTGGAATAGACCTGGAGGCCAGCTGGAACAATGTTTTAAACACAGATGAATTTGTACGGGTTTCGAACAGTGAATTTGCATACATACAAAATACCTATCGGTTGAGGCCTTCACAGGTTCTGGTGAGTATGAAGTTTTCGTTTTGAGGTATGGCGGAGATTGTTGGATCAAAGATAACTTGAAATATCCTTACCAGTTGCATTTATAAATTGAACATGGCTTCTTCTTAGGAAGGCCATTAACCATTAATAATTTTTCCAATGAATTTAAAATTCTTTCAATTGTTTCTTGTTATTTTCTTTATCCCCATATTTTCATTTTCTCAAAACAAGATAAAAGACGACTTTAAGTACAAGGTTACGTATGAGCTAACCTATGCGTTGGACAGTACTAAGCTGGACAGCAAGAAGAAGGATGTGATGATATTGCTTGTAGGCGATGACCATTCAGCCTTTTCTGGCAGGGCGAAATTTTTCAGGGGAGAACTTATCGTCAAAGGTAACTCGGGTTCAACAGCAAAAGCAGGTCAGACAGACTTTCCATATACCATCATCAAGAGTCCAGAGGACAATAAGCTTTTTTACACGATGAAAATTGTTGAGGACTTCTTCTATTACGAGCAGGAGCTTGACCTATTCAAATGGCAGCTCCATGACGAGACCAGGATGATAGGTAATTACAAAGCTAATAAGGCTACTATGACCTATGCGGGCAGAGATTACATCGCCTGGTTTACCCAGGATGTACCGGTATCTGATGGGCCATTCAAGTTCAACGGCCTTCCAGGTCTCATCCTGGAGGTTGCAGACACGCGTAATCACTACGAATTCAAATTTACCTCTTTGGAGAGACTTGAGCCTAAACAGCCTTTCAGGGTTAAATTGAAAAGAAATTATATCAAGACCACCAAGAAAGAACTGTTTGAGATCAGGTACCGTTACAGGCGAGACCCGTTTACATATGTGAATAACCCAAACATAACTATTAGTCCTGAAACCCATAAAAAATATATTGAAAGGTTTACCGAGATGCTAGAGTCTGAGAATAACCCTATTGAAAAGAACTAGGCCTGGCCATCTCCCGGTTTTTCTCAAAAAAGATTTGAGTGGTGTCAAAGATATTAATGGACAGCCATTGCAAGGTGGCACCATTATAGTGACAGCACCACATTTGGTTAACACCCTGTCCTACGTGGCCTTCAAAAATACTCTTTGGTGTAGGGTTTTCATTTAATATTTTCTAAAAATTTCAAATATTAACTACTGAAAATTAGTAGATTAGTGTGGTGTTCTATGGTTTTTGATTCTTAAATATAGACTTTGCAGCTCATGAAGCTTTTTAGAGGCGTCTTCTATGTTTTTAACTTTTAAACTCTATTGATTCACTGAAAAATTGCATTAAATGATAAAATTCTTCAGGAGAATAAGGCAAAACTTACTCGCTGAGAACAGGTTCAGGAAATACCTCGTTTATGCTTTTGGGGAAATTTTACTGGTGGTAATCGGAATTTTAATTGCCCTCGCCATTAATAACTGGAATCAACAACGCATCAACAGGGAAACCGAGCGTACCTATTTGGCAGGTTTAAAAGAAGAATTCGAGATAAGTAGATTGAAATTAAGGGAGTTGATTTCTGTCAACAGAAATAACTATAATGGAGCCAAAGAGATTCTTCAATTTACTGCTAACCGGGAATTACCTAGTGAAAAAGAGTTTTCGTTATTGTTATACCACACGTTTTCTTCAGATGTGGCATTTAATCCCAACAATTCGTTATTAAATGAAATGGTAAATTCAGGAAATCTTCAGAAGATATCCAGCACTCCGTTAAGAATTAAATTAACCAATTGGTTCGCCACTTTAGAGGATATCTCAAGACAGGAACGGGAATTGGCAATTCAAAGGGAAAAGATCCTTGACATGTTTCGTACAAATAATAGCAGCCTCAGCACCATTTTTGCTCATGCAGGAGTATTTGATGAAATAAATCTACCAAAACCGGAAAGCAAAGCAAGTAACCTGGATCTTTTAAACTCAAAAGAATTTGAAAATAACATTCTAATGTTTATTAGTACAAGTTATGCGACAGAAATGGCGCATTACGGGCCATTAATGAAGGATGTAGAAACCATTATCGTTCTGGTAAGCGAAGAAGTGAAATAGACTTTCGTATAAAAGAAAAATCTACAGTTGCGTTTTATTTTTGAGTTTAAAAATTGATGTAAACTTTCTGATTTTCAGAGTATAAAATGAATATCAAATTTTCTATCTTAGAACTTCATTAATCATTTTTCCTGAAAATCTTTGTTATGAAAGAATTACAGATAAAAACCGCCTTGCAAATCTCTCGGTCACCACAAGAAGTATTTGAAGCTGTGGTTGACCCCAAGCAAATGTCGAACTACTTTATTTCTGAAAGCAGCGGCAGGATGGAAGAGGGGAGAACCCTTGAATGGAAATTTCCGGAGTTCGGGGATTCGGCTGAGATTAAAGTGGTGGAATTAATTCCGCAGGAATATGTTTCATTTCTTTGGGAAGGAGCAAAAAATAAAAAACTGCTGGTGGAAATGACCTTTTTGGAAATGCCCAATGAATCTACTCTTTTAAGAATTACCGAAGGGAAAATGGAAAATGATGATGCCGGAGTAAAATGGCTGGGTCAAAATACTGAAGGCTGGGCAAACTTTCTTGCCTGTTTAAAAGCTTATCTTGAATATGGTGTCAATCTTCGAAAAGGCGCCTTTGATTTTATGAGTGAAAGTTGAGCTGAACGTCCAAAAATGATGTTTGGAGCAAGCATTCTAAAAAGGATTTTGCCAAAAAGGTCTGAAGTTTTTTAGTGAGATGCTTTTAGAAAAGAAGTTGAAAACTGCCATTTTTGAAAATTTAACCAATTAAAAAGAACAATAAAAAAGCCCGCTTCAAAACTGAAGCGGGCTTTCCTGTAATTTATGATGGCTTTGCCATTACATCATTCCCGGCATTCCACCGCCGCCCATTGGAGGCATTCCGCCACCACCGGCGTTATCTTCTTTAATATCTGTTAAAGCACATTCTGTAGTAAGGATCATTCCGGAAACCGAAGCTGCATTTTCTAATGCTACTCTTGTTACTTTCTTAGGATCAATAATACCCGCTTTTAGCATGTCAACAAAAGTGTCTGTTTTAGCGTCGTAACCGTAGTTGTCTTTCCCTTCAAGAACTTTGTTGATCACAACAGAACCTTCGCCACCGGCGTTTTCAACTATAGTTCTAAGCGGAGATTCAATTGCGCGGTTCACGATTTGTATACCTGTTCCTTCATCGGCATTAGTAGCTTTAAGGTTAGCAAGTACGGCTTTTGCGCGAACAAGCGCCACACCACCACCGGCAACAATTCCTTCCTCAACCGCAGCACGGGTTGCATGAAGTGCATCGTCCACACGGTCTTTCTTTTCTTTCATTTCCACTTCTGAAGCTGCACCTACATAAAGTACGGCAACACCACCGGCTAATTTAGCCAGGCGCTCCTGAAGTTTTTCCTTATCATAATCTGAAGTGGTAGTTTCGATCTGAGCTTTGATCTGGTTTACGCGGCCTTTAATTTGCTCATTGTCACCGGCACCATTTACAACAGTAGTATTGTCTTTGTCAATTGCTACTTTTTCTGCAGTACCCAGCTGGTCAATAGTTGCGTTTTCAAGGGTAAATCCTCTTTCTTCAGAAATTACGGTACCACCTGTTAAGATCGCGATATCTTCAAGCATTGCTTTTCTACGGTCTCCAAATCCTGGTGCTTTTACAGCAGCAATTTTTAGAGATCCTCTCAATTTGTTCACTACAAGAGTAGCAAGAGCTTCGCCGTCTACATCTTCAGCAATGATCAAGAGAGGTTTTCCAGATTGTGCTACCGGCTCAAGTACGGGAAGAAGGTCTTTCATTGCAGATATCTTCTTATCGTAGATAAGGATGTAAGGATCTTCAAGATCTGCAGTCATTTTTTCGCTGTTGGTCACGAAGTAAGGAGAAAGGTAACCACGGTCAAACTGCATTCCTTCAACAACGTCTACGTAAGTTTCGGTTCCTTTTGCTTCCTCAACAGTGATCACTCCTTCTTTTCCAACTTTTCCAAACGCCTGGGCGATAAGATCACCTATCTGGTCATCGTTGTTAGCAGATATAGAAGCTACCTGCTTGATCTTTTCTGAAGAATCTCCTACCTGCTGAGTCTGGTCTTTTAGGTTTGCTACCAAAGCTTCTACTGCTTTGTCAATTCCTCTTTTAAGATCCATTGGGTTTGCACCTGCAGCAACGTTCTTAAGTCCTTCTTTTACGATAGCCTGCGCTAAAACAGTAGCAGTGGTAGTACCGTCACCGGCAAGGTCATTGGTTTTGGAAGCAACTTCCTTCACCATTTGCGCGCCCATGTTCTCAAGAGCGTCTTCAAGTTCAATTTCTTTTGCAACAGTAACACCATCTTTTGTTACTACAGGAGCACCAAAAGATTTACTGATAATGACGTTACGGCCTTTGGGCCCCAAAGTTACTTTTACTGCATTTGCCAATGCATCCACACCACGTTTAATACCGTCACGTGCTTCAATGTCAAATTGTATGTCTTTAGCCATTTTTTAAATTTTTAATCATTTCCGCGGAAGCGAAAATCTGCTTGTTAGTTAATTATTTTCTCAAAAATATTCCTGCGGATGCAGGATTTAATGAATTTATACGACAGCAAGGATGTCATCCTCTCTCATCATAAGGTAATCTTTACCTTCAAGTTTTAGCTCGGTACCTGAATACTTTCCGTAAAGCACGGTGTCACCAACTTTTACGGTCATGTCATGGTCTTTTTTACCGCCACCAACTGCAACTACTTTTCCTTTTTGTGGTTTTTCTTTTGCAGTTTCCGGAATATAAATTCCTGAGGCAGTTTGAGTTTCGGCTGCTTCAGGCTCAACAAGTACTCTGTCTGAAAGAGGTTTAATGTTTAGTGCCATTTTACAAATGTATTTTAGTTAATTAAATTTTGTTTTGAGTAGGCATTAAGACGAAAATTGTGCCAGCTGCGAAATACTGACATTTGGCAAAAAAAAATGCCAGCTTGTCATAAGCCGGCATTTCTTATATAAAAGTAAAATTTTTTCTAGTTGTTCTGTGCAGGGTTTTCAACAGGTGCTTCTACAGGAGCAGGAACATTTGTTTCTACTTCGGTCTCCCCGTCAATAATCTTTGATTCTCCAATTCCATTTCCATCCATGATAGTGACATTGGAAAGAAGAATAAGGGCAAGTAATAAGGTTGCCAATGTCCAGGTGCTTTTGTCCAGGAAATCGGTTGTTTTTTGAACCCCACCAAGCTGGTTGGCTCCACCGCCGCCAAATGAAGAAGAAAGGCCTCCTCCTTTTGGATTCTGTACCATAATTACTACCACGAGCAAAAATGCTACGATGATAATGAGTGCTAAAAAGATTGTGAACGTGCTCATTTTCTAACTGTTATTGTTCTTGTAATTTCTCGATTGCCCGAATTTGGTCTGCAAAGAAACCACTTTTTTCGGGATTTTTCAAAATTAAAATTTTATATGCCTGGATGGCTTTTTTGTAGTTTTTCTGTTCCAGGTAAACCCGTGCTAAAGTCTCTGTCATCAAAGCTTCGGGGGCTGTCATGCTTTCATGGGCAAGGTTCGCTTTCTTAGCCGATTTTGAGGGAGTGATCTTCGGATTTTTGGAAATGAATTCGTCAATGAGTTCAAATTTCCTGGATTTGTCTTCATCGTCAATTTCATCTTCTTCCCGTGCCACCGGTTTGGCAGTGGTGAGCTTTAGCCATTCTGTAAATGAATGGTTTTCGTTCCTGTCAAATGACAATGGAGAGCCAAGGTGAAGCGTATCTTCTTCCTTTCCTTTTTTCTCACCTCCTTCCGCTTTTTTATCGCTTTCCTTTTTGTCCTTGTCCTCCTGCTTTGAAAAAAGTTCGGGGTCAAAAACCTGTTCAGATTCCCTCACTTTCATTTTTAAAGCCTGGTCCAGAGAAAGGTTTGTTTCGGGTTTCACCTCTTCGGGATCAAAAACAGGTATATTCTTTTGATAATGGTCCTGCTGCCTTATTTGATTGGCAATTTCATTTTGATTAAAAGCTTCTGAAGTAATGAAATCAAAAAGTACGCTGCGATCTACCGTGTAAGCAGCAGTAACTTTCAACTCCTTATTATAATGCAGGCTGTTTTCATTTTTTAAAGCTTTTAGCCTCACGGCACGTGCAGCCTGAAAAAATGGATATTCCTCCAGCACTGTTCTTAAGGCAGAAGCATGGGCCGCACTTATGGTAGACGGCTCCTGAAGTAGTGCTGTGAGTTCCTTTTTCTCCATTACCAGTTTGCTAGTGAAGCATTAAAGATATCCTGGGTAATTCTCGTAAAAATTTCTTCCAGGGCTGTTGCCAAAAGTGCGCCGTTGAGTTGGGCTGCTGCGGGATAATCATAATAAAAGGAAAACCTCCTGTCAAAATCATTTTCGGGTTCAAGAGTGTTAAAAAACCGAACCTGGATGACTATTGTTAGCCGTGTTTGCGCGGCCGTACTTTGAGCGGTGGCAGACATTGGTGCCTCGTAATAATCAATGATTTCACCTTCATAAATGAGGTCACCGTTAGTATTTGTCAGGTTGAGATTCGTCTGGCTCTGAATGAGATCTTCCAGTTGAAGGGTAAAGGTTCTTGCAATTCCTGGAATTACAATATCGGCTGTATTCTGGAAAGTATTTACCTGGAAGGTTTCGGCTGCACCGGTGTCGGCACCCGAGAAGGAATAAATTCCGCAGGACTGCAGCGTTAAAAGTAGCAATCCAAAAATGGCATTTTTAAGCTGGTTTTTTTTCTTCATAACTACAAATCGTACTGCTTGATTTTTCTATAAAGGGTGCGCTCGCTTATCCCCAGTTCATCTGCCGCCGCCTTTCGCTTGCCGTTATGGCGCTCCAGAGATTTCTTGATAAGTTCTAACTCCTTGTCCTGTAAGGAAAGGGTTTCTTCTTCCTCAATTTCTTCGGCAAAATAATATTTATCCTGTTTATCAATAGGGTTATTCTCCGGGATTTGAAGAAGTTCCAGCTTTTCTTCAGAAATTTCTTCCGGTTCTACCTCTTCTTCTTCATTTCCGCCGTAGATTTTCTGAATAAGTCCTTCGTTATCTTCCTGTACCTGCTTGCTGTTGCCGTCTTCCATCAATTTAAGTGTAAGCTTTTTCAGGTCATTAAGATCGCTCTTCATATCAAAGAGCACTTTATAAAGGATTTCTCTTTCATTGCTGAAATCCCCCTCTTTTTTCTTCTCATTAATAACCGCCGGAAGGTTGTCGCCAATTCCCGGAAGGTAACTTTTAAGATTTTCGGCATTTATGCTGCGCTCCTGCTCCAGGACTGAAATTTGTTCAGCGATGTTGCGAAGCTGGCGCACGTTACCATTCCACCTGTACTTCTGAAGTAATTGCACGGCGTCATCTTCGAGTCGAATTGTAGGCATTTTGTACTTCATCGCAAAATCTGAAGCAAATTTCCTGAACAATAAATGAATATCTTCTTTTCGCTCCCGAAGTGGCGGCAACTGAATTTCTACAGTGCTCAACCTGTAATAAAGATCTTCCCTAAATTTGTCCTTTTTGATGGCCTCGAACATGTTGAGGTTGGTCGCGGCTACAATGCGTACATTGGTTTTTTGAACTTTTGAAGAGCCTACCTTAATAAATTCCCCATTTTCCAGTACCCTGAGTAAACGCACCTGGGTGGTAAGCGGAAGTTCACCAACTTCGTCCAGAAAGATTGTGCCGCCATCGGCCACTTCAAAATAACCGCTACGGGTTTGGGTTGCGCCTGTAAAAGCCCCTTTTTCATGCCCGAATAATTCTGAATCTATCGTTCCCTCGGGAATGGCGCCGCAGTTAACGGCGATATATTTACCGTGTTTTCTATGCGAGAGCGCATGTATTATTTTTGGAATGCTTTCCTTACCAACCCCGCTTTCTCCTGTTACCAACACCGAAATATCTGTAGGCGCTACCTGGATAGCCTTTTCGACTGCCCGGTTTAACTTCTGGTCATTTCCAAGAATACCGAAACGTTGTTTAATTGCCTGAATGCTTTCCATAGCCTCTAACCCCCGAAGGGAGTATTAATTTTGTTATAGAATCTAATATTTTGCGTGTTCTTCATGTTTTAGAACTTCTATTTTTCCTTTAAAATTCCAATAAACAAGCACCAAATTCCAAAATGGTGCGGGAAAATTTATTAGTATTTAGTCAAAAGTATACTGCTTAGAAAAGGTGGAAAAAAGTTAGAGTTAGTAATTTCCTTAAACCTTAAACCTTAAACCTTAAACCTTAAACCTTAAACCTTAAACCACTGCCAACCTTTCACTGAGCACTGAATACTAATTATTCTCGCTATATCCCACCGCTTCTCCTATTAAAGTAGCAGTGGTGCAATCGTTGATCTTTACATTTACAAAATCTCCTACTTTATAGTTCTCCTTCGGAAAAACGGCGACTGTATTCTGCGTGGTTCTTCCGCTCCAGTGTGCATCAGATTTTTTGGATTCCTTTTCTATCAAAACTTCCACAGTTTTTCCAAGGAATTGCTTTGTTCTGTAGCCGCTGTGCTTCTGCTGAAGGTTTACAATTTCTGTCAACCTGCGTTTTTTTACTTCTTCAGGGACATCGTCTTCAAACTTTCTGGCAGCCATGGTGCCGGGTCTTTCAGAATAAGCAAACATAAATCCGAAGTCATATTTCACATACTCCATTAATGAAAGCGTGTCCTGGTGATCTTCCTCGGTTTCGGTAGGGAAACCGGTGATCATATCCTGTGAAATGGCACAATTGGGGATGATTCTTTTAATGTTATCGATCAACTCGAAATATTCTTCGCGGGTGTGAAGCCTGTTCATCTTTTGCAAGATTCGATCGCTTCCGCTTTGTACCGGCAGGTGAATATATTTGCAAATGTTTTTGTAAGCAGCCATTACTTCAATCACATCAAGCGTCATATCCTGAGGATTTGAAGTGGAGAACCGAATCCTCATTTTTGGATGTGCTTCAGCAACAAGTTTTAAAAGCCCGGCGAAATTAGTGGCAGTCGCTTTCTGAATTTCCGAAGCATTTTTAAAATCCTTCTTGAGTCCGCCGCCATACCATAAATAGCTGTCTACATTTTGGCCTAAAAGGGTAATTTCCTTAAAGCCTCTTGCCGCCAGGTCGTTCACTTCCTCTAAAATACTTTGAGGATCACGGCTGCGTTCCCTTCCGCGGGTAAAAGGAACCACGCAAAAAGTACACATGTTATCACAGCCACGGGTGATGGAAACAAAAGCGGAAACGCCGTTGCTTTGAAGTCTTACGGGAGAAATATCTCCATAAGTTTCGTCTTTGGAAAGTATGACATTTACTGCATTTCTTCCTTCTTCCACCTCGGCGATAAGGCCCGGCAAGTCTTTATATGCGTCTGGTCCCACTACAAGGTCCACAATTTTTTCCTCTTCGAGAAATTTGCTTTTTAGCCGCTCGGCCATGCAGCCAAGAACACCCACTTTCATCTTTGGATTGATCTTTTTTACTGCATTATATTTCTCCAGCCTTTTTCGAACCGTCTGTTCGGCTTTGTCTCTAATTGAGCAGGTATTGATGAGTACCAGGTCTGCCTCTTCCAGGCTTTGAGTGGTATTAAATCCTTCCTTGGCCAGTATTGAAGCTACTATTTCGCTATCGCTAAAATTCATTTGGCAGCCATAGCTTTCAATCATAAGCTTTCGCCCGTTGCCAGACTTTGGCTCCATTACCAAAGAATCTCCCTGTTGTTTTTCGTCTATTATCTTCTCCATAATCAAAAAAATACCGTTAGGTAATTGAACCTGCAAAGATACATCATAACTTATGACAATGACAAAGTGACAGTGAAAAATTAGGTTTTAATGTGATGTAAAAAGTGCATTTTCAGAAATTAAAGCCGCATATTTAAAAATTCCTATACTTTTGCAGATACAAAAATAACATCTATGGCGAAGAATTTAGTGATTGTGGAGTCTCCTGCAAAGGCAAAGACCATCGAAAAATTTCTTGGAAAAGACTACAAGGTCGCTTCCAGTTTTGGCCATATTGCCGATTTGCCAACCAAAGAGTTAGGTGTTGATACAGAAGGAGATTTTACTCCTAAATATATTGTTTCCAAAGACAAAAAAGATGTGGTGCGCAAGCTGAAAGGGCTTGCGAAAGATGCTGAGATGGTATGGCTGGCAAGTGATGAAGACCGGGAAGGAGAAGCAATTGCATGGCACCTTGCCGAGGAGCTGAAACTAAATAAAGACAAAACTAAACGTATTGTTTTTCATGAGATCACGAAATCTGCAATCTTACGTGCAATAGAAAATCCTCGCGGAATCAATTACAATCTGGTAAATGCGCAACAGGCCAGAAGAGTGTTGGATCGCCTGGTGGGTTATGAACTTTCTCCTGTTTTGTGGAGAAAAGTAAAAGGAGGCCTTTCTGCAGGAAGAGTGCAATCTGTTTCGGTGCGATTGATCGTGGAAAGAGAAAGAGAGATCCAGAATTTCAAAGCTGAAGCCTCTTTTAGAATAGATGCCGAATTTACTACGGAAGAAGGAAAAGCTTTTAAAGCGAAACTTCCGAAGAATTTTGATACCAAAACCGAAGCAGAACAATTCTTATCTCAAAATCTCGACGCAAATTTCAAGGTAGCCGATCTTACTACCAAACCGGCCAAGAAATCACCGGCGCCACCCTTTACAACTTCCACTTTACAACAGGAAGCTGCCCGAAAATTATACTTTTCAGTAAGTAAGACAATGACCATGGCTCAGCGGCTTTATGAAGCCGGGCATATTACTTATATGAGAACCGATAGTGTGAACTTATCTGATGACGCAAGAAAAGGTGCCAAAAATGAGATTTTGAAGGCCTATGGTGACAAGTATGCCAGGTCAAGACAATTTAGAGGAAAAACAAAGGGGGCACAGGAGGCTCACGAAGCAATTCGCCCTACAAATTTTGAAAACCATACGGTAAATGCAGAGCGTGATGAGCAGCGTTTGTATGAGTTGATCTGGAAAAGAGCCATTGCGTCTCAAATGAGCGAAGCCCAGCTGGAGCGAACTAATGTAAAAATTGAAGCAGATAAACACGATAAACAGTTCACTGCAAATGGAGAAGTGCTGAAATTTGATGGTTTCCTAAAAGTGTATCTTGAAGGAAGCGATGAAGAAGATGAAGAAAGAGATGGAATGTTGCCTGCTCTTAAAGTGGATGAGAAGTTAGAAAATAATTTTATCACTGCAACGGAAAGATTTACACGGCCGCCATACAGGTATACTGAAGCTTCTCTTGTGAAAAAGCTGGAGGAACTTGGCATTGGAAGGCCGTCTACGTATGCGCCAACAATCTCGACGATCCAAAACAGGAATTATATTGAAAAAGGATCTGTAGATGGTACAGAGCGCGATTATGTACAGTTGACGCTCAGCAAGAATAAAATTGACGAGAAGAAATTAACTGAAACCGTGGGAAGCGATAAAGGAAAACTGGTTCCTACAGATGTTGGAATGGTGGTAAATGATTTTCTCGTAAATCATTTCTCGAATATTCTTGATTATAATTTTACGGCTAAGGTAGAGCAGGATTTTGATGATATTGCTGAAGGAAATGAGGAGTGGACGAAGATGATGAAGGATTTTTATAAAGACTTTCATCCGCATGTCAAAGATGTAGCCGAAAATGCCGAAAGAGAAGTAGGAGAGAGAGTCCTGGGAGAAGATCCTGAAACCGGAAAACCTGTAAGTGTAAGGCTTGGGAAATTTGGGCCAATGGTACAGATAGGATCTGTTGAGGATGATGAAAAACCGAAATTCGCCAGCTTGGGCCCAGATCAAACCCTTGATTCTGTAACTTACGAAGAAGCGATGGATCTTTTTCAGCTTCCGAAGAAACTGGGAGAATATAAAGGAGAAGATGTTGAGGTAAACAACGGCCGTTTTGGACCCTATGTGAAGTTCGGTAAGAAATATGTTTCCCTTGCGAAGGGAGAAGACCCGTTAAGTGTGGATTTTGACCGTGCAATGGAGCTTATCAGGGAAAAAGAAAAGGCCGATGCTCCAATTTATGAGTACAAGGATCTTCCTGTTCAAAAAGGAGTAGGAAGGTTTGGTCCATATCTCAAATGGAATGACATGTTCATTAACGTAAACAAGAAATATGATTTCGATAATCTTTCCGCAGAAGACATTGAAACACTTATTGAAGATAAGTTGAAGAAGGAGCGTGAAAAGGTGATCCATAACTGGGAAGAAGAGGGAATTCGTGTGGAGAAAGCAAGATGGGGAAGATCTAATATTATTAAAGGCAAAACTAAGATAGAATTGCCGAAGACGGTAGATGCTACCAAACTTAGTCTCGAGGAGGTAAAGGATATTATCGAGAAAAAGGCTCCTAAAAAGAAAGCGGCCAAGAAAACGACCAAAAAGAAAACTACTGCAAAAACTTCTAAAAAGAAGCCGACTAAAAAGAAGTAAATAATGAATTTTGAATTCTTTACCCCCGTAAATGAGGTTTTAGTCGAAGAAATTGCTGCCTCCCCGCAATCTATAGGTGGACATTTGAAAATCCATACTTTGGGAGATTTTCCCGATATGGATGGCATTCGTATTGCAGTATTTGGTGTTTTGGAGGATAGACGTGATGTTGAGAGGAGCGAGGAGCCCTTCAATTTTGATGGTATAAGACAAAATTTTTATCAGCTTTTCCCGGGAAACTGGGAAGTTTCATTAGCCGATCTTGGCGATATCCAAAAAGGAGAAACCGTAGAGGACACTTACTTCGCTGTACAATCTGTCGTTGCAGAACTAGTCAAAAATGGCATTATTCCGGTGATTTTGGGAGGCAGCCAAGATTTGATATATGCGCAATACCGGGCCTATGACAATCTGGATCAAATGGTCAATTTGGTCAACGTAGATCCGCGGTTTGATCTTGGCGATGCAGAAAAACCCATTACAAACAGGTCTTACATAGGAAAGATCGTGATTAATAAGCCGTACAATTTGTTTAACTACTCAAATTTAGGTTACCAGACATATTTTAATTCCCAGGATGAGATCGAACTTATGGAAAGGCTTTTTTTTGATGCCTACCGTTTAGGGGAGGTGAGTTCGAATATAAGTATGGTTGAGCCGGTCATGAGGGATGCCAATTTGGTAGGTATAGATATTAATGCGGTGAGTACTGCGGCTGTTGGAAACCACCTTCACAATTCTCCAAATGGTTTTGATGGAAAGGAGATTTGCGCATTGGCAAGATATGCTGGAATAAGCGATAAAGTCACGTCTTTCGGGATCTATGAAATTTCTTCTGAAAGTAATTATCCTTCCTGCAATATGCTCATATCCCAAGCGTTATGGTATTTTGTGGAAGGAGTTAATTACCGAACAAATGAAAATACTGTTTCTGCAAAAAAAGAGTTTATAAAGTACCAGGTGCCCATAGATGATGAGGTATTGATTTTTTATAAAAGTCCGCTTAGCGGAAGGTGGTGGATTGAAATTCCGTATAGTTCAAATTTCAATAATAAATTGAAAAGACATACGTTATTACCTTGCACAAAAGAGGATTATGTAGATGCCTGCAATCAGGTTTTACCTGAGCGTTGGTATAAAACAAAGAGGAAAAACGAAATTTAAATATATATTTGCACAGAATTAGCAGGAGGTATTTAAAGTGAATTATTGTTTATTAGGAAATAAATAAATAGGTTTACTGCCTTAAAGCTAAAGTGTCCTAACTTTGAGAGAAATTATGAGGAAAATTGTTTCGCTTGTTGCTGTTGTAACTTTTCTAGTTGGTTGTGGTAGAGGAGACCAGGGGCAGTTGGTGGGTGTAGAAGGAAAACAGTGGCATCCAGAGAAGCCTTTAGGAATGACACTTGTTCCGGGAGGTTCTTTCATCATGGGTAAGTCTGATGATGATATTGCTGCCCTTAAAAATGCACCCCCAAAAACGGTTACTGTACGTTCCTTTTACATGGATGAAACAGAAATTACCAATTCTGAATACCGCCAGTTCGTTAACTGGGTAAAAGATTCTATCGTTAGGATCAAGCTTGCCGAAGAAGCCGAATTTCAGGGCATGACTGCAGCCGACGGCGGTATTGGGGAATATGCTTTTGCTGATACAGATCCTGAAAGCATGTCTGTATATGAAAAATACATGTACGACAACTACTACAGCCTGGGAGAAGGTTTTGAAAACCGAAAAATAAACAAGGATGTTCCAATTATCTGGGATACCCGTGACTATCCAGATGAATATTATGCAGCCATCATGGATACCATGTATATAAGCCCGGATGAGGCTTATAACGGCCAGCGCTCTATAGATGTAAATCATTTGAAGTTTAGATACACCTGGATGGATGTTTCATCGGCTGCAAGAGATGAACCCGGAAGAAGAGCAGATTATGTTGAAACCGAAGAAATTCTTATTTATCCTGATACTACTGTCTGGATCAAAGATTTCAATTATTCCTACAATGAGCCCATGCACAACGATTATTTTTGGCATGATGCTTACAGCGATTATCCTGTAGTGGGTGTTTCCTGGAAGCAGGCAAGGGCTTTTGCTCAATGGAGAACTTTATATCATAATGCCTACAGGAAAAGAAGGGGCATGCATAATGTGAACTCTTACAGGCTTCCAACAGAGGCTGAATGGGAATATGCCGCAAGGGGCGGTCTGGAATCTGCAACCTACCCCTGGGGTGGACCTTATACAAAGAATGATCGTGGGTGCTTCATGGCGAATTTCAAACCTTTAAGAGGTGATTACGCGGCAGATCAGGCTTTGTATACTGTAGAAGCGAAGTCTTATGATCCAAACGACTATGGATTATACAATATGGCAGGAAACGTTGCAGAATGGGTATTCTCTTCTTACGACCCTGCTTCTTACGAATATTCCTCTTCAATGAACCCTTCGGTGAATGACGAGTCAAATATGAAAAAAGTTGTTCGTGGAGGTTCCTGGAAAGATGTAGCTTACTTTTTGCAGGTGAGTTCCCGTGACTATGAATATGCAGATTCCGCCAGAAGTTACATTGGCTTTAGAACTGTGCAGGATTATTTAGGGACAGATGTGACTCTAAATCAATCCAGGTAGATTTTCCAATTCTATTTAATTATCAATAACCTATTACTAAAAAAGAACTAAATTAAATTATTATGGCACAATCAAGGTCAAGTAAAAAATTAATGAACATGGTGTACGGTTTAGGTGCATCCGTAGTTATTCTGGGAGCACTTTTTAAAATCATGCACTGGCCTTTTGGTAACGAGATGCTTATTCTGGGACTTGTTGTAGAAGCACTTGTATTTGCAGTTTCAGCATTTGAACCTGTAGATGATGAGGTGGACTGGTCTCTTGTTTACCCCGAACTTGCCGGCGGTGAGTCCTCTGTAAGAAGAAATGAAGTTGTTGTTGAAGAAGACAAGCAGTCTGAAGGGATGTTATCAAAAAAACTTGATGATTTATTAAGAGAGGCAAAAATTGATGCAGGCTTGATGAGCAGTCTTGGTGAAAGCATCCGTAACTTTGAAGGTGCCGCTAAGAATATATCTCCTACAGTAGATGCAATGGCTTCTCAAAAGAAGTACAGCGAAGAAATGTCTTTGGCTGCAAATCAAATGGAATCATTGAACAGCTTATATAAAGTTCAGGTGGAATCGGCTTCACGCCAGGCAGAAATTAACGAAGCTGTTGCTGAAAATGCTGGAAGATTAAAAGAACAAATGGAATCTTTGACAAATAATCTTTCTTCTTTGAACGGAGTATATGGTGGAATGTTATCTGCGATGCACGTAAAAGCTTAGTTGGTTTAAGATTGAATAAACCTTTTATTAAAAATTAAACGAAACTAGAGAATGGCGTCTGGAAAACAAACACCAAGACAAAAGATGATTAACCTAATGTACCTGGTATTCATCGCAATGATGGCATTGAACATGTCGAAAGAAGTGTTGACGGCTTTTGGAAGGGTAAATGAAAGCCTCTCTGAAACAAATCAACGAACTACAGAAAGAAACGATGCTTTAATGGCTGGACTTGTAGGTAAAGCGGAAGAGCAACCTGCAAAATATCAGCCTCTAAGAGAAAAAGCAGCTCAAATTGATGAACTTTCAACTGAATTTAATGCGTATGTGGAAAGCCTGAAAGCTGATTTGCTGGCAAATATTGACGACGACCAGGATTACGAAACCATGGACAAGTCAAACGAGCTGGATGAATATTTCTTCCAGAGTGGACAGCCAAGTAATGCAGGTGAAGAATTTCTTGCGCAAATCGAAAGATATCGTGAGGGAGTGACTTCTTTAATTGAAGAAGATTTTCCGCAGATAGCAGCTGAAATTAGAAACAGGTTTAATACTGAACCTGTAGAAGACAGCGAAGGGGTAACCCGGCCGTGGTTGGAATATAATTTTGAAGGTTATCCTTTAATTGCTTCATTGACCAGGTTCACGCAGATGCAAACCGATGTTAAGACTACAGAAAGTGAAATTCTCTCGAGAATGCTATCAGGGCAGCTGGAGAGCGAGGTTTCTTTAACAAACTATCAGGCGATAGTTATTCCTGATAAAACGGCATTTTTCAGTGGTGAGAATTTCACCGGAAGAGTGGTGCTAGGGCGTGTTGATGAAACTCTTCAGTTTGACAACGTGGTGATCAATGGAAGAGAAGTTGAAAGTACCTCTGCTGGGCAGGTGCAGCTTAATTTTCCGGCTGGTAATGTTGGAGAAAGAGAAATTACTGGAGAGTTACAATTCGAAGAAGGAGATTCCATCGTTACAATTCCCGTAAGCAGCTCATATGCAGTTATTCCGAAGCCTAACTCCGCTGTAATTTCAGCCGATAAAATGAATGTTGTTTATCGCGGGGTAGCGAACCCTATGACTATCTCTATTCCCGGAGTTGGAAATGTGTCGGCTAATGCCCCCGGACTTAGATCTGTTGGTGGAGCAGGACAATACGTAATGGATGTGACTACCTTACAGGCACGTGAAGTAACTATTAATGTAAGTGGTGAACTACCTGGTGGGGAACCCGTAAATGACAGCAAAACCTTTAGGGTAAAAGATATTCCAAGACCTGTTGGAACTGTAAGAGGTGAATCGGGTACGGTGAGGATGCAACGTAATACTTTGGAAATTGCAACCATTGGTGCTGCTTTACCAGATTTTGACTTTGATGTAGATCTTAGGGTGACCGGATTTAAATTTAGAGTTCCGGGGCAACCTACCGTACAGGTTAGAGGTCAGCAACTGGATGCTTCGGCTAAAGCTGCTTTAAGAAGAGCCGGTCGTGGTGAGACTGTACAAATATTTGATGTAGAGGCACAGCTTGCCGGTGGTACGAATTATAAGCTTAAGCAGGTTTCTCCCGTAGTTGTGGAGTTAACAAATTAAAAAATTGAAATTATGAACTGGAACCGATTATTTATTGGATTGTGCGGATTGCTTGTTTCGGTATCATCTTTTGGTCAAACCAACATTTTAAATGCGAAGTCGCCGGAAGATATTGGAGCGCCAACCGTGGCAGAGGAAAAGTATGGTAAGAATGATCCATTAGAATATGGATACGTAGATGAAAGAGACGTGCTATGGGCCAAAACTACATGGGAGGTCGTAGATCTTGATGAACGGGTGAATTTTCCATTGTATTATCCAATTGATACAAACCAGATAGGAGGTTCCAGAAGGTCTCTGTATGATGTTTTAGTGGCCAACATCAAAAATGGTAAGATCAAGAATATTTATGCAGATTCTTACTTTAATGATAAAAGAACTCTAAAAGATATTCAGGCAGCCTTGTCAAAAGTGGATACTACAGATCTTGGTATCGAGCAGTATAACGCGGGAGAAGAGATCGACCAACAGTACATTAGCCGAAGAGACATTTCTTCTGCAGATCTTGTTGCTTATCACATTCGCGGTTACTGGTATTTTGACAAACGCCAGGCAGAATTGAAATATAGACTGCTTGGAATTGCACCGGTGGCGCCAGATGTTAACTTTATTGACAGCCCAGATGCACAACCTGTAGAATTGTTCTGGGTGTGGTTTCCTGATGCACGAGAAGTGCTGAATGAGGCCTATGCTTTTAATCCGAACAATTCATCGCAATCCATTTCCTTTGATCACCTGCTGAATGCCCGCAGGTTTCATGGAACCATTTATGCCGAAGACAATGTTCAGGGAGACCGTAGTGTCAATGAATATATTAGCAACAACGCATTTATGCAGCTTCTGGAATCACAGCGAATCAAGGAGCAGATCAGGAACTTTGAACAGGATATGTGGAACTATTAAAAAATTTCCATTCATAAACAATAAACGCCTTTCTCCGGAAGGGCGTTTTTTTATTTTTTAATTTTGTGAAATGCTGGATTATATAATTGTGGGTTTTGGCCTTGGAGGAGCAAGTATAGCTTTTAGGCTGGAAGAAATGAACAGGAAATTTGTCATTTTTGAAGATTCATCTGTGAACTCTTCAAAAGTTGCCGGGGGAGTAATGAATCCCGTCATTCTTAAAAGATTTACCCTTGCCTGGAAGGCAGATGAGCAACTGAAAAAAGGCAAAGAATTCTATCGAAGACTGGAAAACCACCTGAATGTCCAGTTTTTAAAGCCTGTAGAGCTCTACAGGAAGTTCTTTTCTATAGAAGAGCAAAATGACTGGTTTAACGCTGCAGATAAACCCGGCCTCGCGCCATTTTTGGATACCAGGCTTAGGAACGAGGTTGCAAAAAAGCTACCCGCCGAATATTCCTTCGGAAAGGTATTTGAAACCGCAAGAGTTGATACCCGTAAAATGCTGGATTCTTATGCTGAACACCTGGAAAGCAGTGGGAAACTCAGGAAGTCCAGATTTGAGTATGAAAGTCTTGAGTTTTTTGAAGATTACATTCAGTATAAAGAAATCCGGGCCAAAAACATCATTTTTGCCGAAGGTTTTGGAGTGTTAAAAAACCCTTTTTTCAGCTATCTTCCGTTGCCCGGAAATAAAGGTGAATATATTATTATTGAAGCTCCCGGTCTTGATCTTGATGTGACGGTAAAAGCTTCGATCTTCATATCTCCGCTGGGAAACGATCGCTACACTGTGGGAGCGACATACAACAACAAGGATAAGACGGTAGCAACCACTTCAGAAGCAAGACAGGAACTGGTAGAAAAGCTGGAAAAATTAATTGCAGTGCCTTTTGAAGTGGTAGATCAGGTAGTGGGAATACGGCCTTCCACTATAGACCGGCGTCCTGTTGTAGGACGACATCCAGAATATCAAAATGTCTATTGTTGCAACGGGTTTGGAAGCAGGGGAGTTTTGACGGCACCGGCAGCTTCCGCAGAATTACTAGCCCTTATTGAAGACGGGAAGGAGGTTTCTCCGGAAATGGACTTGGCCCGCTTTACAAAAAAATATTATTCTAAGGTTTAGTCTGCTCATAAGTTTTATCGTACGTAAAGAAGAAATTCACCCAGATATTTCTGCTTAACCTAATAATGACCGGCATGAAAATAATCAGAGCGGCAACAATGGCAAAGAAAGAATTTAGCAGGGAAGCCCCTATTCCATAGTAGGCGATAAAAAACACCGGAACAGCAAAAGCAATTCCTACCGCATAGCTTACATACATCGCCCCAAAGAAAAAGGACGGTTCCATTTTAAATTTTGTGCCGCAGTTAGGGCATCGCTCATGCATATCGAAAATTCTTGAAACCTTGTAAGGGTTCGATTCCTTATACATATTTTCTTCCTGGCAAACCGGGCACGAGCCTGTAAGAATGCTATGCAATTTATTGCCTTTCAGGATATTCAATATCTTCATGAGGGCTTTTTTTCCGAAGTAAAATTAAGCATCTTTGCAAAAAGAAAGAAGAAGAATGCTGAATATACATAATTTATCTGTTTCCTTTCAGGGCGAGTATCTTTTTGAAGAAATCACCTTTAGGTTGGGAGCAGGAGACAGAGTAGGGTTAATTGGAAAAAATGGTGCGGGCAAATCAACGCTGCTGAAGATCCTCTCTAAAGAAATGGAACCTGATACCGGTCAAATTGCTGCAGATAAGGACCTGAAAATAGGTTTTTTGAAGCAGGATATAGATTTTGTTGAAGGAAGGACTGTGTTGGAAGAATCTTACCAGGCTTTTGAAGAAATTAAAAAGCTGGAAAAGAAACTGGAGGAGATCAATACGCAACTGGCAGAAAGGACAGATTATGAAAGTGATGGTTATCACCAGTTAATGGTAGATCTTAATGATGTGCAGCATCAATATGAAATTCATGGGGGCTATAATTATCAGGGAGAGACAGAGAGAATACTCCAGGGCTTAGGTTTTAACCGGGAAGATTTTAATAAGCTCACAGATACCTTTTCAGGAGGATGGAGAATGAGGATCGAACTGGCAAAACTTCTGTTGCAGTCTAATGATATCCTGTTGCTGGATGAGCCTACAAACCACCTTGATATTGAATCGATCATTTGGCTGGAATCTTTTCTGAATAACTATCCCGGTGCGGTGGTCATCGTTTCGCACGATAAAATGTTTCTTGATAATGTCACGAATCGCACCATTGAAATTTCCCTGGGCAGAATCTACGACTATAATAAACCGTACTCAAAATATCTGGTTCTTCGGGAAGAATTAAGGGAACAGCAGCTTGCTTCTCAAAAGAACCAGGAAAAGCAAATTCAGCAAACAGAGAAGCTCATCGAAAAATTTAGAGCGAAGGCTTCCAAGGCCAGCATGGCACAATCTCTTATTAAAAAACTGGATAAGATCGACCGAATTGAGATAGATGAAGATGATAACAGCGTGATGACCCTCAAGTTTCCGGTGTCTGTAGTGCCCGGGAAGGTAGTTGTGGAAGCAGAAGATATTAGTAAATCCTACGGAAATAAAAATGTGCTTCAGGGCATAGACCTTTTAATAGAAAGAGATTCAAAAACCGCATTTGTAGGGCAGAATGGCCAGGGGAAATCTACTTTGGCAAAAATAATAGTGGGTGACCTGGACCACAAGGGCAGTCTTAAACTGGGACACAATGTGCAGATCGGATATTTTGCACAAAATCAGGCAGAGTATCTTGACGGTTCCAAGACTGTACTCGACACGATGATAGATGCAGCAAATGAAAAGAACAGGAGCAAGGTGCGCGATATCCTGGGATCTTTCTTGTTCAGAGGTGATGAAGTTGAAAAGTATGTAAGGGTGCTTTCCGGAGGAGAGCGAAACCGTCTTGCTTTAGCAAAACTTATGTTGCAGCCTTTCAATGTTCTGGTAATGGATGAGCCCACAAACCACCTGGATATAAAATCAAAGAATGTTCTTAAAGACGCGTTGATAAGTTTTGAAGGTACGCTCATTCTCGTTTCTCACGACAGGGATTTTCTGCAAGGGCTTACGAATAAGGTGTATGAGTTTAAAAACCATAAGATCAAGGAATATCTTGGAGATATAGATTTTTACCTGGAACAGCGCAATGTGGAAGACATGCGTGCAATAGAAAAAAGGGATAAGGTGCAAAGGGTGGAGACGAAGAATGCCAACAGTAAGCAGGCTTACAATGACCAGAAAAAGGCAAAATCTCTACAAAATAAACTCAGTAATACGGAAGCGCAAATTAGTAAGCTTGAAAAAGACTTGAAATCAAAGGACGCTGAAATGGCTGCAGACTATGAAAAAGCGGTTTCCGATCCAAATTACCTGAAGGATTATCAGAAGAAAAGAAAGGAGCTTGACAATCTTATGTATTCATGGGAAAAATTACAGGAGGAGCTGGAAAACATTTCATAAATATAAAAGGCATTTTTAATGTTGCGCAGGTTTTATGATTGAGCATTTTTTTCAATGTCCGCATTGCTGGGAGGAGATTTCAATGTTGCTGGATTCTTCGGTAAGGCAGCAAACTTATGTGGAGGATTGCGAAATTTGTTGCAATCCCATAGAAGTTCGTGTGCGATTTGAGAATACGGAGTTGCAGGAGTTTGAGGTACAGAGTATTGAGCAATAGCGAGAAGTCCATTTTTTGATGAAATCTCCCTCATTTCCGTTAAGATTTTTCATAAATTAGGCTTCCAAATCTTCTTTAGAAAATGATTTCCAATTTTGAATTTGCAGATAATGTCATTGGGATAACAATCAATTCAGATATTGATGATGAATTGATGAAAAAGCTGATTTCAGAGGTTTCTGCAAAAATGGAAGCGCACGATAAAGTAAGCCTCTTTTGTGAACTTCAGGAAGGAAATAAATTGTCATAAGGCTTTTTTGAGAAATCTGAAATTTAATATGGAGCACAGAGGGGAGTTTTACAAGGTTGCAGTGGTGACAGATCAAAGCTGGATCAAAAATGCATTTTATTTTAAGGATCTCATTACAGCAGCGGATATTAAAATCTTTAATAATAAAAGGAGGCTGGAGGCGCTTAGCTGGATAGCACATTAAATTTTTTCATTTTTTCTTTGTGAAAGTAGATTTCAGTTGTATATTTGCAGTCCAATATCGCGGGATAGAGCAGTAGGTAGCTCGTCGGGCTCATAACCCGAAGGTCACAGGTTCGAGTCCTGTTCCCGCTACTAGCAAAGACAAGGCTTCACAGAAATGTGAAGCCTTTTTTTATTTCATATAGTACAGAATAAGTACAGAATTTGGGATCAAGAACAATAGTTGTGGACTAGCTAAATAATGTAGTTAATCTGTACAGGAAAAATTCTACATTTTTCACTCCTCTAAATTGACTTCTAAAAGCTTTAATTTTTGCATTGAATGATTCTGCTGAAGCATTTGTGCTTCTATTTTTAAAGTAGTTTAAGATCGATCTGTAGTTGAGCCTTATTGTTGTTGCAACGGTGTTAAATGATTTAAATCCAGATTCTTCTACTTCTTTGTACCAATGGGCTAATCTTGTATATCCTGCTTCAATAGATTTTGTCTGGTTAAATACATTTCTAAGGCTATTGACAAGTGCATAGGCTTTATCAATGTCTGTATATTCATGGAACAAGATTTTAGCTCTTTTAGATTGACTTTCTGTCCATTTCGATGGAGCTTTGTATAGCAAATATCTACTCCTGGCCAATAACTGTTTCCTGGTATCTCCATTGGTAAAGGTCTCTGGAGTATAACTTTGGCCTTTTAATTTTTTCTTCTGTATCTGCTCGTTTTCATAATCAATTGCTTCCCATCGATGCTTGATCCGGAGGTTCTGAAGGGCTTCAATAGCCAGCTTCTGGACGTGGAATCGATCTGTGACTTGTATTGCTTTTGGAAAACATTTCTGCACGATAAGCTTCATGGAATGAGCCATATCTAAGCTTATCTCCTTCACTTTATTGCGTTGAGAAGAAGGGATCTTTAGTAATTGCTCAATGATAGCTTCAGCTTTAGTACCGGCAATAATAGCTACAAGTGCTCCTTTTTTACCTTTAGCCTTCTTATTGGTGATGATCGTGTAGAGCTCTCCTTTGGATAGAGCAGTCTCATCAATGGAGAGGTAAGGTCCCATATTCTCTGGAAAGATAAGCCACTTTCTGGCGTGCTTCTTTTGTTTCCACTGTCTGAAGTCGCTTAAATAATCCTTGTATTGCCGCTGCAATTTCTTTCCATTGACACTGTAGAAGCTACCAATAGTATGGCAGTCAGAAGCCTTAGTATCGACTAATCTCTTTTAAAAAAGCAGCGAACTCGTTGGTCATACGTGTTCCCTGTGCTACTAAGTTCCAGTCTCTTTGCACTACCTGTCCGGTATCTTTATCCAGCCATCGACGGCGTTTCAAATGAAGATAAACGGTGTTTCCCCGGAGCGGAAAGTCTTGAATAGTAATTTCTTTGTGGAAACCTTTAGATACTAAAATCTTGGAAGAATGTTCGTGAGGAGGGATATTGCGTTCTTCAAAATAAAGATGAAGTACTTCTTTTTCTTTTCTACTCTTTACTAAGTCAAAATTCTCCACCAAGAATTGTGGAAGTACAAGCTTAATCAGATCCAGGTAATTATTATCCACCTACAGTAATTTTTCTGCAAAGATCGAGATTTACTCCAATTCCTCCACAACATTTAGGAATGATCCAGAATTTGGCTTTTTTAAAAACTTTATATCTTTTACTATCAACTGAATTCATTTGATGCTATATTCTATTGATTTGCTAGAGGACCAAACAATTGCCCTACATGTTTTCTTCTGAAATATAATCGTTAGGATGGTATTCCGTTCTCATTTCTCAATTCTTCTGAGTCAAATCTGACATAAATCTTACTACAAGAGGATAATTCATTTTCATAAACCACTCAGCCCATTCCCCTAAATTCCGCAGAAAAAGCTCCATTACGGGAAATACGGGATCATTCAAAAAATCTTGGACACAACTTCAAAGCTTCCGATTTCCATTTCGCTACCCCTGCCGAAAAGGCAGGAACGCTACATTCCCAATCTCCATCTTTAAAATTAAGTCCGCTTTAAACCCTGCTAAGAATAGAATTTCGGTTTTTCATAGCCCGTTCAGCACATTCCCACTTCATTCCGCAGAAAAAGCTCCATTGCGGGGAAAGAGCTTCACTATAAAAGTCTTGGACACCATCCCCAATTTCTCCTTTCCATTTCGTTAGCGCTTCCCGCTATGCTGGGAAGCGCACTTCATTCCAATTCCAAATCGGGAATGGAGTCCGCTTAATCGGATTTCCATCCTTGCTTTTG
>JACLAD010003422.1_pt1 | contig 79774 bp, 68 predicted proteins | sample 8027901 | NCBI WGS metagenome assembly JACLAD01 (sample SAMN15725071, study PRJNA655200) | protist metagenome | isolation source: fluorescence activated cell sorting (FACS) single amplified genomes of... | place: Spain: Blaines Bay Microbial Observatory, Mediterranean Sea | collected 2016-07-05 | reverse complement strand
GGCACCAAGATGCGCTGGATGCTCGACAATGACGAGAATGTCCGGGCAGCCGCGCAAACCGGCACGCTGGCATTCGGCACGGTCGAAAGCTGGCTGGTGTACAGGTTGTCGGGCGGCGCGCATCTGAGCGATGCGAGCAATGCCAGCCGCACGCTGCTGCTCCCGCTCGATGGCGCGCAGTTCGACGAGGATCTGTGCGAACTGTTCGGCGTGCCGCGCGCCGCCTTGCCCGAAGTGGTCGATACGCATGGCCAGCTTGCGACGTGCGACGCGCAATGGCTCGGCAGCGAGATTCCAATCTGCGGGCTGGCGGGTGACCAGCAATCGGCAACGATCGGGCAGGGATGTCTTGCCTTCGGCGAGACCAAGGCGACCTACGGTACGGGCGCCTTCGTGCTCACCAACAAGGGGCAGGAAATTCCGCATTCGGACAACCGCCTGCTGGGTACGGTGCTGTATCAGGAGAACGGTGCGCGCACCTATGCGATCGAAGGGTCGTGCTTCGTCGCCGGGAGCCTGATCAAGTATCTGCGCGACCAGCTTGGCCTGATTGCCAGCGCGGCAGAAACCGAGGACCTGGCGCGCTCGATCGAGGACAGCGGTGAAGTCGTGATCGTGCCTGCGCTAGCCGGGCTCGGCGCGCCGCACTGGAAGCCCGATGCGCGCGGGGTCATATCGGGGCTCAGTTTCGCCAGCGGACGAGCGCAGATTGCGCGCGCCGCGCTCGAGGCGATGGCGCATCAGACGCATGACCTGGCCAATGCCTTTGCTGCCGACGGCGCTCCATGGTGCAGGCTGCACATCGACGGCGGAATGAGCGTCAATGACTGGATGGCGCAGGACCTGGCCGACATTCTCGCGCTGGAGGTCGATCGGCCCGATTTCGTCGAGACCACCGCCCTGGGCGCTGCGATCCTTGCAGCGGTCGGATGCAGAATGCACGCATCGCTGCAGGAAGCGGCGGACGCGATGCGGGGCGGGGCCCGCTGTTTCGCACCACAGATGGATGGTGAAGTCCGTGAGGCTCGGCTGGCGCGCTATGCACGCGCGCTCACCGCTGCGTGATCAATACCGCGCGAAGGCTTGCGCGATCCGCCCATGCAACGCTTCGACGGGTGTCGCCGATGTGCGGTTTGACCGCCAGTCGCGATCGAGCCGGGCGACGCGCGCGTGCAGCCGCTCGCTTTCCTCGATCAGCGCCCGGGTGGTGGGTTCGAGCCGCGCAAGATTGTCGGCGTCGGCCTCGCGCTCGTCGGGCAGCGGACCGCTACGCTCGAGCTGCAATTCGGACAGTTCGCCTGCCAGATAGGCGCGTTGGTTGAGCAGCCAGGCAAGCACATGCATCAGCCGCGTGGTAGTACGCAGCCCCTCGATCGACAAGGCGACGCGCGTCAGATCGTCAGGCTGGACCGCGCCTTCGGTCAATCGCAGATCGAAGGCTGCCCGGGCATCCTCGGCCAGCACCAGCGCTTCGGTGTAGAGGCCTTCGATGATTTCCGAATTGATGTCGCGCGTGGGCATGCACGTCTTCTAAACCGCCCACCGGGCGACCGCCAGCGTGTTTACCACGTCTCCGGATCAGGCGATGATATCGGGCAACAGGACGTCTTCGATAGCCGCGATCCGGTCCTTGAGCGCGAGCTTGCGCTTCTTCAGCCGGGCCATCTGCAACTGGTCGGTGAAGCCGTTCTGATCGCCCGCTTCGGTCAGCGCGGCAATTGCGACATCGAGGTCGCGATGCTCGCTGCGGAGCAGGGCCAGCCGCTTGCGCAGTTCCTGTTCGTTCATGGACCTTCCCGGACGATCGCCTGTCGCAACCGTCTCGCCGCATGCCCGCAACTCGGAGCTTTGTAAATTGGCAATCCTGTGGTTTGATACTGCTTCTGCGGCCCGTGCCGCGCTAGCGCACGAGTCGCTCCTGGGTCGCACAACCGTCAAGGAGACAGCCCGATGCATTCATCCCATATCGATGCTCTCAAAGCCAAGCACGCCGGTCTCGAAGCCCGCCTGCACGAAGAAGAGACTCGGCCGGCTCCCGACATCGCGATGGTTCGCCAGATCAAGAAGCAGAAACTGCGGATCAAGGAAGAACTCGCTTCCTGCTGATCCTGGCTTTTTGGGGGCGGGGCTATGCGCCCCGCTTCCGCACCCCCCTGAATTTGCTATAGGCTTCGGCCATGTCCGCCGCAGCCTCAGCCCGCCAGATTCTCACCCGCCTGCATGAAATCATGGCAGGTCGCACCCATGCGCAGCACAAGCTTGACCGGGTGGTCGAGATCATCGCCGAAAGCCTGTCGAGCGAGGTCTGCTCGATCTATCTGCTGCGCGAGGGCGCGCTCGAGCTATACGCGACGCAGGGTCTCAATCCGGAAGCGGTCCACGTGACGCGTCTGGCGGTGGGCGAGGGCCTGACCGGGACGATCGCCGAGAACATCGAAACGCTCAATCTAGCCGAGGCTAAGGCGCATCCCGATTTCGCCTATCGTCCCGAAACGGGCGAAGAAAAGTTCCATTCCTTTGCCGGCGTGCCGATCGTTTACCGCGAACGTGCGGTGGGTGTGCTGTGCGTCCAGCATGTCGATCCGCGGCGCTATGAGGAAGTCGAGATCGAAGCGCTGCAGACGACCGCCATGGTGTTGTCCGAACTGATCGCGCACAAGGAATTGGTCGACGACGAAGAGGCGATCGACCTCGAGATCGCACATGTCGAAAACGACGTGCTCGAAGGACTCGCACTGGTGAAAGGGCTCGCCGCCGGGCGCGCGGTGTTCCACCAGCCGCGAATCGAGATCGACCAGGTGATGGCCGAGGATATCGAGGCCGAGCGCCAGCGCGTCTATCGCGCCTTCGACAAGATGCGCGACCAGATCGATGCGCTGGGCCGCGAACCCGAATTCGGCAAGGGCGGCGAGCATGTGGAAGTGCTCGAGACCTACAAGATGTTCGCCTATGACGAAGGCTGGAGCCGGCGCATCAACGAGGCGATCGACAGCGGGCTAACCGCCGAAGCGGCGATCGAGCGCGTCCAGCAGCGCACCCGTATGCGGATGCGCGAGATCGACGATCCGCTGCTGGCGGACCGTATGCACGATCTGGAAGACCTGTCGAACCGCCTGCTGCGCATCGTGTCGGGCCAGCTGGGCACCGCCGCGACGCAAGGGTTGCGGCGCGATACGATCCTGTTTGCGCGCAATCTCGGCCCGGCCGAACTGCTCGAATACGATCGCAGGCGACTGAAGGGCGTGGTGCTCGAGGAAGGCTCCCTCACCGCGCATGTGGTGATCGTCGCGCGCGCGATGGGTGTGCCGGTCATGGGCCGTGTCACAGGCATTCGCACACGCGTGGCGGAAGGCGACGAAGTCATTCTCGATGCCGACCGCGGGATGGTCACGCTGCGACCCAATCAGCAGGTGCTCGAGGCCTTCGAGACACGCTTTGCCAAGACGCGCCAGAAACAGGCCGCCTATGCCGAAATGCGCGATGTCGAACCGTTCACGCGCGATGGCACACGCATCGCCGTGATGATGAATGCCGGCCTGCGCGACGACATGAGTGCGCTGGCGATGAGCGGTGCAGACGGCGTCGGCCTGTTTCGCACCGAGTTCCAGTTCCTCGTGTCTTCCACCTTGCCGCAACGCGATCGCCAGATGCGGCTCTATCGCGACGTGCTCGACGCTGCCGGAGACAAGCCGGTGGTGTTCCGGACCGTCGACATCGGTGGTGACAAGGCGGTGCCCTATCTCGACAGTCCACTCGAGGATCGCGACGAGAACCCGGCAATGGGCTGGCGTGCCCTGCGGCTATCGCTCGAACGCGAAGGCCTGCTCAAGGCTCAGGCGCGCGCCCTGCTGGAAGCGGCGGCGGGGCGCACGCTGTCGGTGATGTTTCCGATGGTCAGCGAGCCATGGGAGTTCGACGCGGGCAAGAAGGTCTTCGAGGACCAGCTTTCTTTCCTGCGCGAGCGCCGCAAACTGGTGCCCGAAGCGATCGAATACGGCTGCATGCTCGAAGTGCCCGCGCTGGCCGACATGCTCGACCTGCTGGCACCGAAACTGTCGTTCATTTCGGTCGGGACCAACGACCTCACGCAGTTCCTGTTTGCCGCCGATCGCGCCAATCCCAAGCTGGCCGAACGCTATGACTGGTTGAGCCCCGCGATCCTGCGTTATCTCGCGCGCGTCTCGCAATCGCTGGTCGGGCAGAATGTCCGGCTCGGCGTGTGCGGTGAAATGGGCGGGCGTCGGCTCGAGGCGCTGGCGCTGCTCGGCATCGGTTATCGCCGCCTTTCGATCACTCCGGCGGCGGTTGGCCCGATCAAGGAAGTGATCCGCAAGGTGGATTTGGGCGAGTTGAGCGAACAGATGGGCCGCTGGCTCGCCTCCCCGCCACCTAGCCTGCGTGCGGAACTGCAGGTATGGGCGACCGAGCGGGATATCGAGTTCGACTGATTTCATCGCGAAACCGCCTCTTCTCGTCGGCAGGCCGCGACTGTGCTATGATGCGTGCTTGACAGGCATGCCGCAGGTTCGCTTTGCCTGCGTCAAGATCACATGCGGACGAACCGCAGGTTCGCATTATTCGGGGATCGCATGAGCGACGAACACACAGAAGAACAGGAACCGGCTGTCGTAGCCGGAGGGGTCGGCGCGCGGTTGCGCGAAGCACGCGAGAAAGCCGGGCTCGAGCTGAATGAAGTTGCGGCCAAGACGCGCATACCGCAGCGCCATTTGCTGACGATCGAGAATGGCGCGCTGACCGATTTGCCTGCGCGCACTTATGCGGTCGGTTTTTCGCGCACTTACGCGCGGCTCGTCGGGCTCGATGAACGCGAGATCGTCGAGCAGGCGCGCATGGAACTGGCGGCAGAGGAAGACGAAGGGCACACGCCCGCGAAATTCGAACCCGGCGATCCCGCGCGTGTGCCGGGCAAGGGGCTTGCATGGTTTGCGTTGTTCGCTGCAATCCTGCTGATCGGTGGCATCTACGCTTTTTACAGCAGCTATCTCGCGCCCGGCATGGGGCCGGCACCGCTCGACGATCCGGCCGCCCGCATGGCCGAGGCGGAAACCGACGATGCCGATGAGAGCGGGCAGGCTCGTACCCCCACTGCGGCCAGCGGACCGGTTGTGTTTACCAGCGAAATGGATGGCACCTGGGTCAAGTTCTACGACGCAGATGGTGAACGGCTCTACGAAGCGCAGATGGACGAGGGCGACAGTTTCACCGTGCCGGCCGATGCCGAAGGGCCGCAGGTATGGACCGGTCGCCCCTATGCATTGGCGATAACCGTGGGCGGGCGCAGCGTACCCAAGCTCTCCGAAGTGGACGAGGTGATCAAGGACGTGCCGATCACTGCCGAAGCGCTGCTTGCGCGCGCTGACGCCGCCCCGCGGGCGCCGGCTACTCCCACTCCCGGCGAGGGTTAACCATTGTTGCGAAGGGGATAAGCCCGCTTCACGGCCTCGACAGATTCGCCGGGCTAGGGCAGTTTTCCTTCGCTACCGATATTCCACCAGGAGATCCCGATGATTTTCGGATCGTTTGCCCGCAACCTGTCTGTCTTCGGGGCCGGTTTCGCCCTGCTCGCCACTGCCACGCCGGTGCTGCCGCAGGATGGCAATGACGAAGCCCGCCTGCGCCGTCTCGAGGCCGAAGTGCGCGCATTGCAGCGCAAGGTCTTCCCGGGCGGGGACGGACGCTTTTTCGAACCCGAAATGACCGCGCAGCCCTCGGTCAATTCGACAACTTCCGGCACATCGACGACGGCAGTCACCGATATCCTCGCGCGGCTCGATGCGCTCGAAGCGCAATTGCAGCGCCAGACCGCGTTGAACGAGGAGAACGCCAATGCGCTGCGCCAGCTGAGCGAACGTCTCGACGCGGTCGAAGGACGCGGTGCATCGGCCGGGGGCACCGCAGGTTCCGGCACGGGAACGACGACCAGCGCATCGGCACCCCCATCCACCGGCGCAACGCGGGCGGTGGCTACGGCGCAACCAGCCGGACCGACGCAGGAGCGGCTGGCCGCGGTGCAGGCGATCGCAAAGCCGCAGACAGACGACAGCGGCGATGACGAATATTCCTACGGCTTCCGCCTATGGGATGCGGGCTTCTTCCCGGAAGCCCAGCAGCAACTGACCATGTTCGTCGAACAGAACCCGGGTCACTGGCGCGCCACCTATGGCCGCAATCTGCTCGGGCGTGCCTATCTCGACGATGGCAAGGCCAAGGAGGCCGCGCCGTGGTTCCTCAAGAACTACCAGGAAGACAAGACCGGCGCACGCGCGGGCGATAGCCTGCTTTATCTCGCGGAATCCATGATCGCGCTCGACGACACGCGTCGTGCCTGCATCGCGCTGGCCGAATTCTCCGAAACCTATCCCGCGCTTGCCGCGGGACGGTTGCAGGGCCAGTACGAAGCCAATCGCGGCAAGGTGAAGTGCGATTGACGCAGGGCTCGACCCGGCGCTGCTAGCGCGCTTCCGGGCCGAACTCGACAGCCTGCACCCGACAGGCCGCTTGGGTCTTGCGGTATCGGGCGGCCCCGACAGCATGGCGCTGCTTGCGTTTGCCCATGCCATTCGTGGCGATGCCATTGCGGTTGCCACGGTCGACCATGGCCTGCGTCCCGAAGCGGCGAGGGAATGCGCGATGGTGGTGCGGGTCTGCGAACAGCGCGCCATCGCGTGCGACGTGATCCGGGTCACCGTTAACAAGGGCAATCTGCAGGACCGCGCACGGGCTGCACGCTATGCCGCGCTGGGTGACTGGGCTGCGCGGCAAGGTCTGAATGCGATCGCAACAGCGCATCATGCCGACGATCAGGCCGAAACGCTGCTCATGCGGCTCAATCGCGGCGCAGGGCTTGGCGGGCTGGCGGGCATTCGCGCGAGCACGGCAATCGATGGCTGCGCGGTCCCGGTGATCCGTCCGCTACTGGGGTTCCGCAAGCGGGAACTGGCGGCGATCATTACCGAAAGCGGGCTGCCGTCGGTGCAGGATCCTAGCAATCGTGATGAAAGTTTCGATCGGGTGCGCATGCGGGCGCATCTGGCAAAAGCGGAATGGATCGATCCCGCCGCGCTGGTGCGTTCCGCTGCACATCTGGCCGAGGCGGAAGCCACGCTGCAGGCGATGGCAGACGACATCTGGCAGGCGGAAGCGGTGGTGCGCGATGAGGCGGTCATCGTACCCGAAACCCGCCATGCAGAAATCACTGCGCGTCTGGTCGCACGAGCCATGGCCACGCTGGGCGGCGAGAGCGCGCCGGGAGAAACCGCCGCTTTCCTAAAGAAGCTCGCCCGGCGCGGCAATTTCGCGGGCATACTGATCGAACGGGAGGCCGGATGCTATCGCTGTAGCCGTGAGCCACCCCGGCGATCGGGCTAGGCCGGCCTCAGATGATGCTGTCGCCCATGCCGATGCGCTGGCCATCGGTGATGACAACCTTGTCGCCGGTCGTCGCGATGGCGAACAGCCGCTCGGCGATCGGGTCGGGGACGCCGATACAGCCATGGCTGGCATAGCCGTTCTCGACCTCGCTACCCCCGTGGATCGCCACGCCGTCGCTGGTCAGGAACATCGACCAAGGCATCGGCGCGTTGCCGTATTTCTCCGAAACATTGTGCCGCTGCTTCCACAGGATCGGGAAGACGCCGGTGGGGGTCGGATGTTCGTCGGTGCCCAGCAGGACCGCTGCAGCACCGATTTCATAGCCGCCACGGAAAATGGAAATCGTGCGCGCCTGCAGGTCGACGGTAACCAGCAGCGGTCCGTCGGGCACGCCCTCATCGTCCCAATGCCACTCCCCGTACTTGATCGGCCCGTCGATCGGGAGGATCCGCCGCACGGTGTAGAGCCGTTCGGCATCGGCAACCGCTTTCGCCGCGATCGCGCCATGCGCGTCGAACCGCGTTGCACTGGCTGGTGCAGGGACCACCGAAGTCTCGGCGAGAGGCGTTTCGCGTGCGAAATCGCCTTCAGCGGTCGCGGTACCGCCAATAGCCACGCCCGCGAGCACCAAGGCGGCCGCGACCGTGCCGCCACCGATCCACTTCAGAATCACATCCATGCCGCCATTATGCGCATGAATGCGTGAATTTTCCACCTATGGAGGAAATGCTGTGCCAATGCGGGGCGAACCCGCGCGAGAACCTCAGCCGGTCAAGCCGGCCGCTTCGCGTGCCACGCTGGCGACCTTGTCGACATCGACCGGCCCGCGCGGCGCGACCCAGCTTCCTCCTACGCAGAGCACAGGGTCGAATGCCAGCCACTCGCTCGCATTGTCGAGGCCGATGCCCCCGGTCGGGCAGAAGCTGCACTGGCCGAAAGGCGCAGCCAGCGCCTTCAGCGCGGGCAAGCCGCCCGCCGCCATGGCGGGGAAGAACTTGAAATGGGTAAGCCCGAGATCGAGCCCACGCATGATATCACCGGCATTGGCGATGCCGGGAAGAAAGGGGATGCTCTCGCGGCTTGCGGCTTTGCCCAGAGGCTCGGTCAGGCCCGGAGAAACAATGAATTCGCTGCCCGCGTCGATCGCATCGGCCAGTTCGCGCTGGTTGGTGACCGTACCTGCCCCGACGATGGCACCTTCGACGCCGCGCATGATGCGGATCGCCTCGAGTGCTGCCGGGGTGCGCAAGGTAACCTCGAGAACGCGCAGCCCGCCCGCCACCAGCGCTTGTGCCAGCGGCTCGGCCTGCTCGACCTCGTCGACCACGATCACCGGAATGACCGGCGCTGTCTGCATGATATCGGCAATCGTCATCGGAAATTCCTGGCAAAGGCCGCTGCGGCGCCGAACAGGCCCGGTTGCGGATGGGTGATCAACTTGACGGGGATTCCCGCCATCAATTCGGCGAACCGTCCCTTGGCGCGAAAGCGCGAGGCGAAGCCCGATTTGGGCAGATATTCGCGCAGGCGATAGCCGAGCCCACCGGCGATCACGACACCGCCGAAGCCGCCCTGCGCGAGAGCGATGTCACCGGCAACGCTGCCGAGCGAGAGGCAAAACCGGTCGAGCGCCGCGGCGGCAAGGCTTTCCTGGTCCTCCATCGCGCGCGTCCAGATCGCGATATCATCCTCGTCGCGGGTCTTGCGGTTCTCCATCGCGGCGAGCGTCTGGTAGATGTCGACGATCGCGGGGCCGGACACGACCCGTTCGATCGAGACGCGGTTGTGCCTCTTGCGCAGCCGCGCGAGGATCGCATCCTCGATGGTATCGAGGGGCGCGAAATCGATATGGCCGCCTTCGGTCGCCTGCACGCGGTAATCGCCACCCGAACGCCACAGATGGGCGACGCCAAGTCCCGTGCCCGGGCCGAGCACGCTTATCGTGCCATCGGGCGTCAGCGATCGGTCGGGGCCGGTAAGGTGCAGGAACTGGTCGTCGGGCGCGCGCGCCACCGCATGCGCCACGGCCTCGAAATCGTTGACGATGCAGTAATTCTCGACGCCCAGCTTTTCGCGAACCAGCGCTGGCCGGATGATCCATGGATTGTTGGTGAAGCGAATCACTTCACCACCGACCGGGCCCGCGATCGCCATGGAGATGCGCGGTGGCAGCGAACCGCCCATGCGCTGTCGGAAGTCCTCCCACGCGGTCTGGAAGCTGGCGTGATCTTCGGTGTGCAGCGTTTCGGGCTTGCCCAGCGTGATCGTTCCGTCGTCGTCTACCGTGGCGATGGCAAAACGCGCATGGGTGCCGCCGATATCGACACTGACGAGGTCGGTACTCACAGGCCCGACGCCGCCAGCATGGCCGACGCGCCCTGTTCGGCCCCGTCGGCCCCGGCGCGGAACAGGGCGAAGAATTCGCGGCCCATGCCGGTTTCGGGTTCGGGCGCTGGAACCGTCTCGCGGGTGCTCAGATCGGCCTGCGTCGAAAGCTCGCCGGTCGCTGCGCAGACCTTGACCATGTCACCGTCACGCAATTTCGACAGCGGACCACCGCCCAGCGCTTCGGGCGTGCAGTGAATGGCGGCGGGCACCTTGCCCGAAGCACCCGACATGCGCCCATCGGTGACAAGCGCCACGCGATAGCCGCGATCCTGCAGCACGCCGAGCGCAGGAGTGAGCTTGTGCAATTCGGGCATGCCGTTGGCGCGGGGCCCCTGGAACCGCACGATTACTACGACGTCGCGATCGAGTTCACCCTTGGCGAAGGCTTCGTTGACCGCATGTTGCGTATCGAAAACGCGACAGGGCGCTTCGACCGTCCAGCGTTCGCGCTCCACGGCAGAAGATTTGAAGCATGCCCGTCCGAGATTCCCCTCGACCAGCCGCATGCCGCCATCCTCCTGAAACGGATCGGAAGCGGGGCGCAGCATCTCGGGATCGCCCGAGGGGCCCGGATCGCGCCATACCAGCGCATCGCCGTCCATTCCGGGTTCGCGCGCATAGGTTTCGAAGCCGCCGTCCCATACGGTCAGGATATCGGCATGCGCCAGCCCTTCCTCGAGCAGCGTGCCGACGACAAAACCCATGCCGCCCGCCTCATGGAAATGGTTCACATCGCCCGAACCGTTCGGGTAGACGCGGGCGACCAGCGGCACCGCACGCGACAGTTCGGCCAGGTCTGTCCAGTCGAAGCGAATACCCGCTGCGCGCGCCATGGCGGGGATGTGGATCGCATGGTTGGTGGAACCACCCGTGGCGAGCAGCCCGACCGCTGCGTTGACGATCGCCTTTTCGTCCACCACTCGCGCCAGCGGACGGAAATCGTCGGTCGACTTGCCGATCTCAGCCAAACGGTGCGTTGCCGTCCGGCTCAATTCCTGGCGCAGCTTGGCTCCGGGCTGGACGAACGCGGCCCCGGGAACGTGCAGCCCCATCATCTCCATCATCATCTGGTTGGAATTGGCGGTGCCGTAAAAGGTGCAGGTGCCGGGCGAGTGATAGCTTCCCATCTCGCTCGCCAGCAATTCCTCGCGGTTTGCCTTGCCCTCCGCATAGAGTTGGCGAACCCGCTGCTTCTCCTTGTTGGAGATGCCCGTGCCCATCGGTCCCGAGGGCACGAAGATCGCGGGCAGATGCCCGAAGCGCAGCGCACCCATCAGCAATCCGGGGACGATCTTGTCGCATATTCCGAGCAGCGCCACGCCGTCATACATTGCATGACTGAGCGCGACGACGGTCGACATGGCAATCGTGTCGCGGCTGAAGAGCGAGAGTTCCATGCCCGCCTCGCCTTGCGTAACCCCGTCGCACATGGCGGGGGTCCCGCCAGCGACTTGCAGCGTCGCGCCAACTTCGCGCGCCCAGATCTTCATGCGTTCGGGATAACGGTGATAGGGCTGATGCGCGGACAGCATGTCGTTATATGCGGTGACCACGCCGAGGTTCGGGCCCTCGGCGGCCATGATCGCCGCCTGGTCTTCCTCCGCACCGGCGAAGGCGTGCGCGAGATTGGAACACGACAGTGACCCGCGATTGACCTGACGATCGCCTTCACGGTCCATCAGTTCGAGATAGGCGCTGCGGCTGTCGCGCGAGTTGGCGATGACCCGCTGGGTCACGCGGTGGATCGTGTCGTTCAGCGGTTTATTCGTCATGCCAGCTCACTCCGTCGCGCTCGGCCAGCGCGATGGCCGCGCTCGGCCCCCAGCTGCCGGCGCCATAGGTCTTGGGCTTGATGTCCTCGCGTTCCCAGAGTTCGCGTATTGCGTCGATCCATTCCCATTGCGCCTCGACCTCGTCACGGCGTACGAACAGCGTCTGGTCGCCTTCGATCAGGTCGAGCAACAGGCGTTCGTAGGCGATCCGGCGGACCGTGCCCGAAAAGGCATCGGGCATGGCGATATCGAGCGGAACCTGTCGCAAACGGATGCCGTCGCGATCGAGGCCGGGGACCTTTGCCATCATCGACATCTGCACGTTCTCTTCCGGCTGGATGCCGATCACGAGCCGGTTGGGGCGGGTGGTGGCTCCGCGTCCCTCGAAGATGGAATGCGGAATGCACCGGAACTGGATCACGATCTCGGTAACCCGTTCGGGCAGGCGCTTTCCGGTGCGCATGTAGAAGGGCACGCCCTTCCAGCGCCAATTGTCGACATGCGCCTTCAGCGCGACGAAAGTCTCGGTATCGCTGTCCTTGCCCAGTTCCTCGTCATAGCCGGGTACAACAGCGCCCTCGACGGCACCGGCGCGATATTGCCCGGTCACCGTTTCGTCGCGCCCGACATGCCGCAAGGCGCGCAGAACCTTTACCTTCTCGTCACGCACCGCAGTGGCATCGAAGCTGGTCGGGGGCTCCATCGCCACCAGCGCGAGCAATTGCAGCATGTGGTTCTGGACCATGTCGCGCAGCGCGCCGCTGTCGTCGTAATAGGCGACCCGCGATTCCAGCCCCACCGTCTCGGCCACGGTGATCTGCACGTGGTCGATATAGGTCGCGTTCCAGACCGGTTCGAACAGCAGGTTGGCGAACCGAAGCGCCAGCAGGTTCTGGACGGTTTCCTTGCCCAGATAATGATCGATGCGGAAAATGCGGTCTTCGCTGAAGGCCTTGGCAACCGCGTCGTTGATTTCCTTGCTCGATGCCAGATCGGTACCGAGCGGCTTTTCCAGCCCAATTCGGACATTGCCTTTCGTAAGACCGGCATGGACCAGGCCATCGATCGTCGGCTCGAACAGGCTCGGCGCGGTCGAGAGGAAGATCGCCAAACCCTTGTCGTAGGTGCCGACTTCGCGCGCGAGATCGTCATAGCCTTCGCGGGTGGTCGCATCGACCGCCACGTAGCTCAGGCGGTTGAGGAAATCGGCGACCCCGCCACGGCGATGATCGGGCAGGTATTTCTCGAGCGCCTGCCGTGCGAAATCGCGAAACTCGCGCGTGGACATTTCCGAACGAGCGGTGCCTACGATCTTCAGGTCGGGTTCGAGCAGGCCTTCGGCATCGAGCGCGCACAGCGACGGCAAGAGCATGCGCTGCGCGAGATCGCCCGTGGCGCCGAACAGCAACAGCCGGTCTGCAGTAACATTCATTCGCGTAGCCAGGCGATCATTCGGGTCACTCCTCACGCAGCGGTTAACAGCGTGTGCAGCGACATTCCACCCGGCTGCATTCCTATTCTCTCAGAACGCGGGCGAGCGAACCGATGCGAAGCGTGCTTAACGGTTCTGGGGGAAGGGCAGTGGAGTTTGCGGGCATGAACACGCGAACCAAACCTCTCGAAGAGGCTTCGTTTCAGCAAAGCGCGCGGTGATCAGAGACACAGGCAGCGGATACGAAAAAGGGCCCCGGTGAAGGAGCCCTTTCGTTATTGGCTTTGGGCCAAATTCAGCCCGGAAAGAGCCAGTCCCAGAAACTCCACATGGTCATACCTCCTGATTGCTCAAGAGTTAAATGCCATTAACCATGTCTGTTTGTAAAGCCTAAACCATGTTTGATAAGGACTGTCCGGGCACAACCTCCTGATATTCAAGCAAATTGGAAAGTGACAGGGGACGAGAAAAAGCAAATCCCTGGACCTGTTGACATCCCGCTTCTTCCAAGAGCGGGATGTCGTGCGGGTTTTCCAGGCCCTCGGCCACGACAGTGATTCGCGCTTCGCGACCCATTGCAGCGATACTGGCCACGATTGCGCGAGCCTTGGGGTCACGAGCGATATTGGCAACGAACAAGCGATCGATTTTGATCTCGTCGAAGGGCAGCTCGTAAAAGGTCTCGTAGCTCGCTGCGCCCACGCCGAAGTCGTCCATTGCAATGCGAGCGCCGATCGAGCGCAGTTCTTCGAGAATGCTGGCCGCCACGGTATGATCGGAAATGCGAGCAGTCTCGGTGATCTCGAGAGTGAGATATTCCGGATCGAAACGGGTCGCCTGCAACACGTTTCGGACCAGGCCGACAACGCGCATGTCCCCGAGCAGCGTCGCGGAGATATTCACCGACATGGTGATCTGGTGCCCGCGGAAGTGCAGTAGCTGCCCGGCCGAACAGGCGCTCTGCAATACATAGCGGGTCAAATGCTCCATCCGTCCGGCTTTTTCGCACTGCTGGATGAAGTGCATCGGCGAGATGAAGCCGCGCGCGGGATCATGCCAGCGCACCAAGGCTTCGACGCCGGCGACCGAATTGGTGAGCAGGTCGATCTTGGGTTGGTAGACGCAGTAAATCTCGCCTGCCTCCATCGCCTCATCGATGCGCGCGCGGAGCGAGATGTCCCACAACAGATCGGTCTCGGAACCCGTTTCCGCGATCGCGATGGGGTTATGCGCCTCGGAGGTTTCTTCCGCGGCCGCTACCGCGGCAGCCAGACGTGCAGATGGGTCGCCTTCGATGGCGGCCACACCGAACGTGATGCCGACATCAACCGAAAACCCTCCCACTTGGACGGGGGCTGCGAAAATCGCGCGCAGGCCTTCGAGATGTTCGACAACCGCGTCGGTGTCGTCGCTGGCAGTGTGCCAGCCGAGATGATGCCCGTCGCTATAGACAGCGAGATTCGGGTCGGCGGCGCGCAACCGGTCGACCAGCTTGAGTACGTAGCTGCCCTTGTCGTCGGCGCGAAGGGTCTTGAGTACGCGCTCGTAATTCTGGATCTTGGTGATGACGATGTGGCCATTGCCTACCGCATCGCGCAGTAGCCTGGCTTCTAGCGCGCGCAGCTTCGGCAGGCCGGTTTCCAGATTGACCATTTCGACGCGGCGCTTCCACCGCATGCGTGACCGAAAAGCTGCATAGATCAGCAAGAGCGCCATCGCGTAGGACAGCTCTACCCGCGCGCCGATCTTGGCCGCCCCGATGGTGAGAATGGGACAGGCGATAACAAGAGCGCCATAAGCTGCCCATCGCTGATGACGTGATGAGCTGAGGAGGATCGCTAGAAAGAGCGCAACAGCGAAAATCGAGAGCGTGGTGACGCCCTTCATCCAGCGGGTATTGCCAGCCTTCAGAGTTTCTCCTGCATAAATGTCGATATAGCTGGCCGGAGCACCAAACTTGCCTGGAATTTTCTGTATGGAAGCCTGGACCTGGTTCGTATGTCCGATGACTACCGTCTTCCCGGTAACCTCTACCGGAATGCTCGATGCTGTTTGGTCCAAGGTTGCAAAGGCGGCAACCGATCCTAGCGGTATCTGATCATAACTGAATCCATAATCGACCGGGAACCTGCTCCCAGGTTTCCCTTCGACACCTGCGATTGCGGCACCGAAAGAACGATACCAGCGACCATCCACTTCGTAGCCGTATGCCAGCTCCCAAGCGAATTCGAGCCAGTTTCGGTCGGTTTCATCCGATACGACGCGGGTAGTCGACCCCCCAATGGTGGGCGACGTCGACCGCCAGAGGCGCTCACCGCCCGTGCCTTCGACGAACCGGTCCACCAATGTCAGGCGCGGCCCGAGATCCGCAATGGCCCGCGCAAGTGTCTCATCTGCCGCGGCATCGCCCGACGCATTGAAGGGAATGTCGAGAAAGACCTTGCCGACACCTTGCCGGTCCAATTCGTCCAGGGCCTTGGCAAGTTCGATCCGGTTCTCCGGAGTGCGCGGATCGTTGAGGGCTTCGTCCGATGTAACGAATACGACTTCGCCTGAGGGCGAGCGATCCGCGACGCGCGATTCGAAGAGCCGCAGGAAGTCTTCGAGCGGCTGGAGCAACATCACCGAGTAGAGACCCAGCGTAAGCAGGCCCGCCCAAACCACATGGCGCAAGCGTTCGAGCAGGCGTCCGCGGAACAGCGAACGTCCGCGCAAAAGCATTGGCCGGGCCAGCTTCGAGAGACTTTGGGCACCCATCGAGCGCCCTTATGACGCTCTTAAGTTTAAGAAAGTTTTGATGGTTCGGGCGCGGTAGCTGCGTAACCCAAACGGGGTGCGGGATACGAAGGTAAATTCCGGTTTAGGAATTGGCGTGAAGCAAAACCGGGCTTTTCTGCGGCTTCGCGCGCTGCGCCGGCGAATTTATCGTTCCAAATGAGAGGTATAGATTGCACCCGCCACGGTGATTACGGATGGTTAACCGGTCATAGACATTGTATCAGGCTACCGCACCGAACAGGTCGTGCGCATCACTGTCCTCAATTGAGACAGTTACGATATCCCCCTGGGCGAGCGTTTGAGGGACATTGCGCAGGTACACCGCACCATCGATTTCCGGAGCATCGGCCTGGCTTCGGCCGGTAGCGCCGATATCGCCATCCTCATCCGGTTCGCCGATCTCGTCGATGATGACCGGAATGGTCTTGCCGACCTTGGCTGCCAGTTTCGCGGCGCTGATGCGCTCCGTCACTTCCATCACGCGGGCAAAGCGTTCTTCCTTGATCGCCTCGGGAACCGGGTCGGGCAGGGCATTGGCCTGCGCGCCCTCGACCGGTTCGAAGTGGAAAGCGCCGACGCGATCGAGCTGCGCTTCCTCGAGCCAGTCGAGCAGGTAACGGAAGTCGTCCTCGGTCTCGCCGGGAAAGCCGACGACGAAGCTGGAGCGGATCGCGATCTCGGGACAGATTTCGCGCCAGCCCTTCAGCCGTTCGAGCACCTTGGCTTCGTTTGCCGGGCGTTTCATCGCGCGCAGCACCTTCGGGCTGGCGTGCTGGAAGGGGATGTCGAGATAGGGAGTCAGCAAGCCCTCGGCCATCAGCGGGATGACCGCGTCTACGTGCGGGTAGGGATAGACATAGTGCAGCCGCACCCAGGGCGGCGTGCCATTACCGATATCGAGCTGGCCCAGTTCCCGCGCGAGGTCGGTCATATGCGCGCGGACGGGTTCGCCCTTCCACAGCCGTTCCTCGTGACGCGTATCGACGCCGTAGGCGCTGGTGTCTTGGCTGATGACCAGCAGCTCCCGGGTTCCAGCGGCGACCAGTTTCTCGGCTTCGCGCAGCACTGCGTCGATCCGTCGGCTGGCCAGCTTCCCGCGCAGGTCGGGAATGATGCAGAACGCGCAGGAATGGTTGCAGCCCTCGGAGATCTTGAGATAGCTGTAATGCCGCGGGGTCAGCTTGACGTCGGGCTGGGGAATCAGGTCGATGAAGGGGCCCTGGCTGGGCGGGGCATGCGTGTGGACCGCTTCGACGACCTGCTCGTACTGATGCGCGCCGGTGACCGCGAGCACCTGCGGATGCGCGGCGCGGATCGCATCGGCCTCATCGCCCATGCATCCGGTAACAATCACCCGGCCGTTTTCCGCAATTGCCTCGCCGATTGCCTGAAGGCTTTCTTCCTTGGCGGAATCGAGGAAACCGCAAGTGTTGACCAGCACCACGTCGGCCCCCGCGTAATCGGGGCTCATCGCATAGCCGTCGGCGCGCAGGCGCGTGAGGATGCGCTCGCTGTCGACCAAGGCCTTGGGGCAGCCGAGGGATACCATGCCGACCTTCTTCTGGTCGGGGATTGCAGTGCTGGTGGTGGTCATGATTGCGCGCGCCCCTACACGGTTGACGCGGTTTGCGCTAGCTTCCTGCACATCAAGCAAACCGGGGAGGATCGGTTATGGCGGAAATCAACTGGTTGGCAGTACTGCTGGGGGCGCTGGCCTTCTTTCTGGTCGGCGCGATCTGGTATGGTGTGCTGTTCGCGAAGGCGTGGCAGAAGGCCGCGGGTTTGAGCGACGAGGCCATCCAGGGCGGCAATATGGCGCTCATCTTCGGACTGACGTTCCTCGCCGAAATCGTGATTGCGCTGACACTGTGGCACGGCATCGCGCGCAGCGGCGCAAGCGATCGCGCCGTAATGATGATGGCGGTCGGCTTTGGCGCCACCATCATGGTGCCCGCGATAGGAATCAACTACCTGTTCCTGCGCAAGAAACTCGCGCATTTCCTTATCGATGCGGGCCATTTCATCGTCGGCATGGCCGCGATGGGCGGGGTTTTCCTGCTGTTCCGCTGAGGTAATCAGCTCTTTTCCAGATCGACGCGGTCGTGCCCGTCGCCCTTGGTCTCGCCATTGGTAGTCGGGACGATCTCGACGACGATGTCACCGGTCTGCAGCTTCTGGCACTCGGCCTCCCAGAAACCCAGCGCCCTGCCGCTGCGATAGACCCGCAAGCCGCGCCCACCCGTGGTCAGTTCCCCGATCGCCTTGCCGCATTCCTCGGCGGTGACCTCGCGCTCGACCAGTTGGACGCGTCCCGAGACGCTGGCGAGGTCGGCGAGATAATCGGCGATATGTTCGCCCTTGGCGCTGCCGGCCAGCAACAATCCGGTAAAGCGAACCGGGTTGATGACGTTGTTTGCCCCCGCCTGCCGTGCGAGCGATTCGTTGTCGTCGGCGCGCACCACCGCGCTGATCGGGACGTGCGGCGCAAGCGCGCGCACCGTCAGCGTGATCAGGATGGTGGTATCGTCGCGTCCGGCCGAAACCAGCACGTTCTGCGCCTGCGCTATCCGCACCGCCTTGAGCGTCTGGTCGCGCGTGGCATCGGCGGCCATGACGTTGCAGCCGAGCGCTTCGGCCTCGTGCAGCCGTTCCTCGCTTGGGTCGATGACCACGATGCAACTCGGATCCGTCCCGCGTTCGATCAGTTCGTCGACCGCCTCGGAGCCGGAGATGCCGTAGCCCAGCACCACGATGTGGTCCGATAGCTGTTCCTGGATGCGGGCCATCCGCCATTTCTCCCAGCTGCGCTTGATGATGAAATTATAGGCCGTGCCTACGAAAATGAAGAACACCGCAAAGCGGATCGGGGTCACGATGACTGCCTCGACCAGCCGCGCGCGGTCGGAGATCGGGGCAATGTCGCCGAAACCCGTCGTGGTGATCGAGATCATGGTGAAATAGACAACGTCGAGAAAGCTGACATCCCCGTCGAGATTGTCGACCAGTCCCTCGCGGTCCCACCAATGGACCATGATCACGATAAAAATCAGGAACAGCGCCGCGCCGAGGCGGATACTCAGATCGCCCCACACCGGCAGCTTGACCGCGCGACGAAGCGGCTGGAAGCGCGGGCCGCGATAGGTACGCCCCTTCGATGCCGGGACGATGCGATCAAGCTGTTTGTCGCTGCTCATGCGGCGTCTTGGTGCGCGCGGAACATCGCAGCGTCAATAGTTTGGCAGGTGATCAATCGGCGTAGCGGTCGGCCAGCGCACCCAGCGAAGCGTGATGCGTCAGGTCCAGCTGCAGCGGGGTTACCGAGATATAGCCCTCGTCGATCGCTTCGAGGTCGGTGCCATGGTCGAGCGTGTGTTCGATCGCCTCCAGCCCGAACCAGTAATATTGGAACCCGCGCGGGTCGCGGCCTTCGACCACCGTGCCGCGCGAATAGTCGTGAAAGCCTTGCCGCACCGCGCGAATGCCCTTGACCGCGTCGGGAGTGATCGGGGGAAAGTTCACATTGACCAGCGTGCGTTTGGGCAACGGCGTGTCGAGCAGTGGTGCGAGCACTCGCGCGCCCCATTCGGTCGCAGTGGCGAAAGCGCTGTCGCTGTTGCGCGTCTCGGTGGTGTAGACTTGGCTCAGCGCGATCGAGCGAATTCCCGCCAGCGCGCCCTCGATGGCGGCAGAGACAGTGCCCGAATAAGTGATGTCATCGGCGAGGTTCGCCCCGCGATTGACACCCGACAGGATCACGTCGGGCTGGGCGTCGACCACCTTGCGAAGGCCCATCGTCACCGCGTCGGTGGGAGTGCCCGTTACCGAAAAACGGCGCTCGTCATGCTTGCGCAAACGCACGGGGCGCGTCAGCGTTAGCGCGTGCCCCATACCCGACTGTTCTTCGTCCGGTGCGCAGATCCAGATGTCGTCGGAGAACTGGCGTGCGATCGCCTCGAGCACCTTGAGGCCGGGCGCATGGATGCCGTCGTCATTGGTAAGCAGGATACGCATCAGGCCGCAGGCTCCAGTTTGGTGACGCCGCCCATATAGGGGGCGAGTGCTTCGGGAACGGCAACGCTGCCGTCTTCCTGCTGGTAGTTTTCCATCACCGCCACCAGCGTCCGGCCGACCGCGAGGCCCGAGCCGTTGAGCGTATGGACGAAAGCGGTCTTCTTCTCGCCCTCGGGGCGATAACGCGCATTCATCCGGCGGGCCTGGAAATCGCCCGTGTTCGAGCAGGAGGAAATCTCGCGATAGGCACCCTGACCGGGCAGCCAGACTTCGAGATCGTAGGTCTTGCGCGCGCCGAAGCCCATGTCGCCCGTGCACAGCAGCATCCGGCGGTAGGGCAGCTCCAGTGCCTCGAGGATGGCTTCGGCGCATCTGGTCATGCGTTCATGCTCCGCCTCGCTGTTCTCGGGACGGCAGATGCTGACCATCTCGACCTTCTCGAACTGGTGCTGGCGGATGAACCCGCGCGTGTCGCGGCCCGCCGACCCTGCTTCGGAGCGGAAGCACAGCGTGTGTGCGGTGAGCCGGATCGGCTGCGCAAGGTCGGTGAGGATCTCGCCTGCGACCGAATAGGTCAGCGGGACTTCGGAGGTCGGAACCAGCCAGCGGTCGTCGGTGGTGCGGAAGCTGTCCTCGGCGAACTTCGGCAGCTTGTCGGTGCCGTACATCGCATCATCGCCAACCAGCACGGGCGGATTGCATTCGGTGTAGCCGTTTTCTCGGGTCTGCTTGTCGAGCATAAACTGCGCCAGCGCTCGATGCATCCTCGCGATATCGCCGCGCAGAAATGTGAAGCGCGCGCCCGACAGCTTGGTGCCGGTTTCGAAATCCATGCCCAGCGCGGGGCCGATCTCGGCATGCTCCTTGGGCGCGAAAGCGAAGTCGCGCTTCGTGCCCCAGCTGTGCAATTCGACATTGTCCGCTTCGTCCGCGCCCTCGGGCACATCCTCTGCAGGCAGATTGGGAAGGATGGCGAGCAGGTCCTTCAGTTCTTCCCCGGCGGCGTTTTCCGCTTCTTCCCATTCGGGCATCGAAGCCTTGATTTCGGCGACCTCGGCCTTGAGTGCCTCGGCCTTCTCCTTGTCGCCCTGGCCCATCGCCTGACCGATGGCCTTGGACGCTTCGTTGCGGCGGCTCTGCGCCTGCTGGACCCGGGTCGCGGCCTCGCGTTTCTTGGCGTCGAGTGCGACGATGCGGTCGGCCAGCGGTTCCAGCCCGCGGCGGACAAGTGCCGCGTCGAATGCGGCGGGGTTGGCGCGGATAAAGGCGATGTCGTGCATGGTCCGCGCCTATGCCTTTTCGCTCCGCGCTTGGCCAGACACTTCGGGCGGGTGCCTTGTCCTTTCGCGGGCACCTCTCTAGGCCTCGACCGTTCAGGGGCAAATCCAAGAGCTTGAAAGGCCAGCCAGCTTGAACGACCAGCCGATCCAGCCGCCGCGGCGTACCCGTTTCATCGATGTCGCGGACCGGGTGATCCGTGGCGGACGCAGGCTCGGGGTGGTCGGCCCCGCGCAGCTCGACAAGCATTTCCTGATGGATCAGGCGGTCGCCGCCACCGGGCTCGACGATTTCGGCGACCGCTGGTTCGAACGCCCCTTCGATGCACTGCTCGACAGCGTCAAGCACGAGGCGCGGCTCAACGCAGCGGGCGACTTTTCCGCCATGAAGCAGTTCCACCACGTGCTGCGCGACCGGCTGTACGCGCAGATGTGGTTCAAGCGGCATCCCGAAATCCTCGCGCGGCCGCTCAAGAACCCGGTGGTAATCGTGGGGCCGATGCGTTCGGGCACCACCCGGTTGCACCGCCTGCTGGCCAGCGACCAGCGTTTCGCCCATTTGCGCAGCTTCGAAACGATCAGCCCGGTGCCGCGACCGGAGTTCGAAGATGTCCTCGCCGGCGAGAAGGAGGATTTCCGACCCAAGCTTGCCGCGCGGATCATGAAGGTGGCGCGGCTCGCCAATCCCCGCACGCTGTCGATCCACCCGACGGGCCCTTACGAGCCCGAGGAAGAGCTGGGTTTGCTGGTCGCCAGCATGTGGAGCATGAAGCACGACGCGCAATGGCACGTGCCTTCCTATGCACAATGGTGCGAAGGCGAAAATCCGGTGGAGGCCTATCGCCATATGGCCAATCTGCTGCGGCTGATCGGCTGGTCGCAGCAGGAAAGTTCGCTGCGGCCGTGGATTCTCAAGACGCCGCAGCACATGCTAGACCTGCCCGCGCTGCTCGAGGTCTTCCCGGACGCACGGCTGATCTTCACGCATCGCGATCCCAAGCAGGTGGTCGGCAGTGCCGCGTCGCTCGCCTGGAACCAGACGATCATCTATTCCGACCATAACGATCCGGCGCAGACCGGTCGACAATGGGTGGGCAAGACCGCGACCATGATCGAGCGCATGCGCGCCGCGCGCGATGCGATCCCGCGCGACCGGATGATCGATGTCCAGTATGACGATATGGAAACCGACTGGCGCGGCACGATGGAGCGCGTCTATCGTTTCCTCGAACTCGACATGGCACCCGCGGTGGGCGGGATGCAGCGCTTCCTCGACAGATCGGCGCGGCTCAAACGCCGCCCGCACCGCTACAGCCTGGCCGAGTTCGGCTTGCGTGCGGACGAAGTGGATGAACGCTTCGCCGACTATACGGCCACCTACGGCATCCCGGTCGAAGGACCCTCCGCTCCGCTGCGCCGCCTCGCTGCCGAATGAGAATGCGAAAGGGGCCGGAAGCATGCTTCCGGCCCCTCCTCGATCGATATTGGATCAGTAGGTGAAACTGACCGTCGCGAAGACCTGCCGCGGATTGCCGTAGAATGCGGTAAGCGTCCCTTCCGGCCCAAGCGTCGGAACAGGGAAACCATTGGCGCCGTTGACGATTGCGCCGGTGACCGGGTCGGTCGCGACAAAGGTGTAGCCGCTGGTCTTGTATTCCTTGTCGAGCAGGTTCTTGCCGTAAATCCCGATCTTCCAGCGCCCGCCCGGTGCCGTGTAAACCGCGCTGGCATCGAGCAGCGCGTAGCCGCCCTGATCGAGATAGGGGTTGGGGATTTCGAACTGGCTGGTCTTGCTGCGATAGGACACGGTCGCGCCAAGATAGAGATCGCCCGCACCGATTGCCGTGTCATAGCTGGCTGTCAGGCTGCCCGTCAGTTCGGGCGTGTTCTGCACCACGCGGAAATCGGCGACGTCGGTCGGGACATTGGCGATATTGGTGATGTATTCGTCATATTGCGCATCGATATAACCGAGCGATCCGGCAAGGCCGAACCCGCCCGCGAAACGCGCATTGGCTTCGAGTTCAAGACCTTTGAAGGTCGCCTTGCCCGCGTTGGAGACGATCCCGCAGAAGGTCGGCAGGCCGCCCACTTCACAGGCCACGGAACCGGGGATCTGGACATCGGTGTAATCGGCATAGAACGCTGCCGCGGCGATGTTCAGGATACCGAGATTGCCCTTGTAGCCGATCTCGTAGCTGTCGACCTCTTCGGGCGCGAAGCTGAGGAAGTCGGTCACTTCCTCGTCGGTCGGACTGCCGGCGATCGCGGCCGGGGCATTGACGCCGACGCCGCGCGGATCGAAGCCGCCGCCCTTGAATCCCTTCGAATAGCTCGCGTAGATGTTGTGATCCGGCGTGGGCATGAAGCTCAGCGAGGCGCGCGGGGTGAATTTCTTGAACTCGCGGCTGCCATTGAAATCGGTGCTCGCCCCGCCGAACGGGACGCCCGCGCCGCCGAAAACGGGCGATCCACCGCCGAGATAGTTCTGCCGCAGGATCTCCGCGCTGCGTTCGTCCCAGGTATAGCGTCCGCCGACCGACAGGCTGAACTGGTCGGTCAGGTCGTAGGTGAAGTCGCCGAAGATCGCGAAGGTTTCGGTGTCGACATTGGCCTGCGTATAGGCGGTCAGACCGGCGAAGGTGGTGAAGATCCGCACATCGAACAGCGTGTCGGCCTTGGCGTCGAGATAATAGAAGCCGAGCAGGCCGCTGAATGCACCGCCATCGTCCCACAGCAGCTGGAATTCCTGGCTCACCTGTTCGTTGAAATAGGCGCCAGGCACATCGAGATCGACGGCGGGCAGCGCGTCGAAATCGATCGGCGAATAGCTGTCGTCCTTGCGCCATGCAGAAATCGAGCGCAGCGTGAGCGCGTCGCTCAGTTCGGCTTCGGCATGTAGCGAGAGGCCATAGGATTCGACTTCCTGTTCGGGATCGTTGAGTGCGCCGCGCGTATCGAACACGTTGTCGAGCACCGGCGCGCCGCTGACGAGGCCGGGGATCAAACGATGGCCGCCGCGCGGATTGCTCTTGTCCTTGGTATAGTCACCCTGGACGCGAATGAAGGCAGGCTCGCCATAGCCGCCCATTTCGAGGCTCAGCCGGCCCGCCCAGATGTCCTTGTTGTAGTTTTCGAGCCCGGTGGTGAGATTGTCGCCGAAGCCCCCGCGCGACAGCCGCGCGAGCGAGCCACCGACGCGAACGAGATTGCTGATCGGGGCGGAAGCGGTGATCACGCCTTCGGCCTGATCGTAGGTGCCGTAAGTCGCGCGAACCTTGACCGAGGCGTCCTGCGGCAGTCGCCGGGTGACGTATTTTACTGCACCGCCGATCGTGTTGCGGCCGTAGAGCGTGCCCTGCGGGCCGCGCAGCACCTCGATCCGCTCGACGTCGTAGATGTCGAGCACCGCGGCCTGCGGGCGGTTGAGATAGACATCATCCAGATAGATGCCGACGCCCTGTTCGAAGCCCGAAACCGGATCCTGCTGACCGATACCGCGGATGAAGGCGGAGAGCGTCGAATTGGTGGCGCGGCTGGCCTCGAGCGTGACGTTGGGTACGGTCTGCCCGACATCGGTGATGTCGAGTGCGCCCCGCTGCGCAAGTTCCTCGCCGCTGATCGCAGATACCGCGACGGGCACATCGACCAGCCGTTCCTCGCGCCGGCGTGCGGTAACGATGATTACATCGTCGTCCGCCGCGGGTGCCGCTTCGGCGGTCTCTTCCGCGACGGTCTGCGCCTGTGCGGGTGCTGCAGCAAACACGGCAGTGGCGACGCCGCTCAACAGGCCGGTGGCCATGATTCTGGATGAACGCATTTCGGATTCTCCCTCCCGATATGTTGTTTGCCCTGCTGAATACTGAAACCTGAACCACCTTTCAAGTTTATTGTTGCGTGGCGGCTGTCCTTTGGTAGGCTGGCCGCGTATCGGGAGGGGCGGTTTCCATGTCACAGGCGCAGATTTCGAACGACAAGACGCCCCGTACCGAGCGCGGGCGGCGCACCTTGCGCAAATTGCTGGATGCTGCAGCGACCGAATTCGCCGACAAGGGGTTTCACGAGGCCTCGATCAGCGGGATTACCCGTCGAGCCGGCGTCGCGCTGGGCACGTTCTATACCTATTACGACAGTAAGGACGCCATTTTCCGGGCGCTGGTGTCCGACATGAGCGCTGGCGTCGGCCGCGCAGCCCGCGAAGCGCTCGATCCCGGCATGGGGGCGCTCGAAGTGGAGCGTGTCGCCTTGCGCGCCTTCCTTACCTTCGCGGCGGAGCACAAGGAAATCTACCGCATCATCGACGAGGCCGAATTCGTCGACCCCGAAAGCTATCGCACGCACTACGAAACCATCGGCGCGCGGATCGAGGAGCGGTTGCAACACGGGGGCGAGAGCGGCGAGTTCAAACGAGGGCTGGGCGCGCCAGAAGCCTGGGCGCTCATGGGCATGAATGTTTTCCTCGGCTTGCGCTACGTCATCTGGGCGCGCGAAGGCGATCCCGAAAGCGATGAAATCGCGAAGCGTGCCAATGCCTTGCTGGCGAGCGGAATCGCCAGCTAGCCGGTACCGGGCTCGGAACCGCGTTGGCGGGGGCACGTTGGTATCGCAAAGGAGATATCGACATGATCGGCAAGGTTATCGGAGCATTCGTCGGCGATCGGCTCGCCAAGCAGACAGGCGACATCGGCGGCGCCAGCGGCGCGGCATTGGGCGTGGTGGCAACCACCGTGCTGCGGCGCATGAGCCTGCCCGCGATGATCGCGCTGGGTGTCGGCGGTTACATCGCCAAGCGCATGATCGACAAGCAGGATGGCAAGGGCGAAGCCGCGCAGCCGCCAAAAACGTCCACGGCACCCGAAAGCAAGGCGAAGGCCGCCTGAGCCTTCCTCGAAATCCAGAACCAGCAAGGGCCGCCTCTTTCGGGGCGGCCCTTTTGGCATGCGGGAAGCTCCGGGTTGCTTTGTCGTGGGTGCAACCTATGGTCCGGTCACGCGTTTTCCCAACATTCATCAAAAGTACGCCGCCGGATGCAGCGGTGCAGGAGACAGCATGAGAGCCGAGACCGATCCGCCAATCGAGCCTCCGCTAACCGATCATTCTATCGAACCTCCGCTTATCGAACTCCCCATCAAGACCGCATCGCGCGGCTTCTACGATGGTTTCAGCCGCGAAGTGACGATCCCTTCCAAGATCATCGTTTCCTTGCTGATCATGTGGGCGATCTTCTTCCCGGTCAGCGCCAGCGAAACGCTGACGGCCGCAAACTCGACGATCATTTCGACCTTTTCGGGGTGGTACGTCTATCTCGTCGCTTTCCTGATGTTCACCTGCTTCATCCTCGCGCTGGTCCCGCAAGCGGGCAGCCTGCGGATAGGCAATCCCGGTGAAAAGCCCGAATTCGGGCGGTTCTCTTGGTTCGCCATGCTGTTCGGTGCCGGGATCGGTATCGGCATGCTGACGTATTCGACCGGCGAGCCGCTGGCGCATTTCTCGAACAATCCGGATATCATCCGCGGGCTGGTGGATGCGCAAAGCGCCGAGGCCGTACGCCCGGCCTATATCTACACCTTCCTGCACTGGGGCTTCGCCGCCTGGGGCACCTATGCACTGGTAGGCCTTGCGATCGGCTATGTCGCGTATCGCCGCAATCTGCCGCTCACGATCCGTTCGGGGCTCGCACCGCTGTTCGGCCTGCACCTGTCGGGGCGCTGGGGGCATATCGTCGATATCGTCGCGGTGGTCGCGACCATCCTCGGCGTGGCGGTCACCATGGGGTTCGGCGTCGAGCAGTTCGTGGCCGGTCTCGCGCGGCTGGGTCTAGGCGACTGGTTGCTCGACCCCGATGGTTCGTCGTCCGCCATGGCAGTTGTCCTCGCGCTGGTCGTGTTGGTGGGGGCATCGACGCTCAGCGCGCTGTCCGGCGTCGGGCGCGGCATCAAATGGCTGTCGAACCTCAATATGGGCCTGTCCTTCGCTCTCCTGGCGCTGTTCGCAGTGGTCGGCTCGGGGCTGGGTGGTCTGCGCCTGCTCGGTGTCGGGCTGTGGGATTATCTGCGCACGCTGATCCCCAATTCACTGACGCTGTTCGACAAGGGCGGGCCCTTCGGCGAAGCGCTCGTCCAGTGGCAGCTCGACTGGTCGGTCTTCTACTGGGCGTGGTGGATCGCTTTCGCGCCTTTCGTCGGCATGTTCATCGCGCGCATTTCGCGTGGACGAACAATCCGCGAATATGTTTTCGGCGTCATTCTGGTGCCGTCGCTAATGTGCTTCGTTTGGATGACCATGGTCGGTGGAACCGCGATCGATCTGGAGCTGAGCGGGGCCGCACAGGGCAGCATCGTCGGGGCGGGCATCTCGGACCAGCTGTTCGCCACGCTTGCGGTTCTGCTCGATCCCGCAGTCGCCGCGGTCGTGTCGGGTCTCGTGGTCATCCTGCTGATGACCTATCTCATCACTTCGGCCGATAGCGCGATCCTGATCGTCAACACGATCAATGGCGCGGGCGACAGCGAAGGCGAGCATCGCCACCACATCCTGTTCTGGGGCGTGGCCTTGGCCTTCGTCGTGGGCAGCATGCTGATCTTGGGCGGGATCGATGCGATCCGTATCACGATGATCATCGGCGCCCTGCCATTCAGCTTCGTCGTGGCGGTGATGGGCGTGGCGATCCTCAAGGCGGTGGTCTACGACCTGCGCCGCAAGCACTACGGCGTGCCGACTACTGCACAGGCTTGCGCGGAGTATGCAGCGGGCAAGTAAACCGCAGCACGTCTTATTTGCCCACCTTCCAAGCGCCGAAGTGCTTACGGCCAGCCATTTGGCCATCATTCAGTCGAGCCCAAGAATAACGGCTGAACATCATGAATATCAAAGTTACGCGAAATGAATATTAGCTTCGTTCTCGCCATTCGCTAGCAGTCGCGGCTCGCAAGCATTTCAATGTTGTTTTGTTGCAACAGCCTGAGCGACAAACCCTGATATAGGGGTTAGCCCTGTGGTATCGTGACAATACCATGGGTAAGGCCTGTTCAGGCGAAAATTCCATCATGAATTCGCGCCCTCCTTTTTGCCCGCAGGAAACTGATCTGTTGTCGGGCGAACGAGCATTAATCGAGAACGAGGGGCTTCCCGAAATGAACTATCTCGTAAGCGGTGCGTCGCTGGGCGCATTGGCTATCGCAACCGCGACCCCCGCCATGGCACAGGACGCGGCGCCCGCCGCGCAGGAACGCCAGGGCGGTGTCGATGTCATCATCGTGACTGCGCAGAAGCGCAGCGAAGACCTGCAGGACGTTCCTGTCTCTGTCTCCGCCATCGGCGAAGACGCGCTGGAAGAGCTCGCGATCGACACGTTCGACGACTATCTCGAACAGCTTCCGACCGTTACCGCAGGCGGCAGCGGCCCGGGACAGAGCACGATCTACATTCGCGGCCTCGCCTCGACCACGCCGAACCTCACCACCGCTGGCGTGGCCGGCCTGGCGCCCAACGTCGCGATGTATCTCGACGAACAGCCGCTGGCTCAGCCGGGCCGCAACCTCGACGTTTACGCCGCCGACATGGCGCGCATCGAGGTGCTCTCCGGTCCGCAGGGCACGCTGTTCGGCGCCAGCTCGCAGGCCGGCGTTGTCCGTCTGATCACCAACAAGCCCGACCTCGGCGGCTTCGATGCGGCGCTGAACGCCGGTGTGTCCTTCACCAAGGGTGGCGAGACGAGCTACAAGGCCGACGCGATGATCAACGTGCCCGTGACCGATACCTTCGGTCTTCGCGGCGTGGTCTATCTCGACGATCAGGGCGGCTATGTCGACAATGTCGCGGGTACGCGCAACGCCAGCGAAAGCGCGCGTTTCCGTCCGGCCGGCACGGTGCGTTCGAACGGGGTGCCCGTCAGCCCGCTGCGCGCAGGCTTTCAGGCCGGTGCTGACCTTTCGAACGTCAACTTCATCAATGCCGACAATGCCGGCATGGTCGAGGACGACTTCAACGACACGCAATATGCCGGTTTCCGCGCCACTGCATTGTGGGAGATCACGCCTGACTGGACCGTAACCGTCGCGCACTCGCGCCAGAGCATCGAGAGCGACGGCGTGTTCTTCGCCGATCCCGAACTGGGTGGGCTCGATGACCTCGAGATCCAGCGTTACGAGGAAGATCGCCTCGAAGACGACTTCTCGAACACCAGCTGGACGGTCGAAGGCCGTCTCGCCATGCTCGACGTAGTCTATACCGGTGCTTACACCGACCGTGAGACCGAACAGCGCGTCGACTATTCGGATTATCTCTTCGTCGGTCAGTATCTGCCGTATTACATCTGCGACGGCAGCGTCAGCTATCCCGGCGCGGCCGATCCGAGCGGGACCTGCCAGGCACCCAACCTCTATGTGACGTCGGCCAGCAAGACGACCGTGTTCACCCAAGAACTGCGCTTCAGCACACCTTCCGAAAATCGCTGGCGCGTGACCGCCGGCGGATTCTATTCGGACCTCGAACTGAAGGAACGCAACGACTTCGCCTATCCGGGCAATGTCCTTGCGCAGCCCTTCGGTGCATTCGCCCCGAACTTCCCGCAGGATGGCTATACCAGCGCGCCGGGCCCGTTCCCCGCTGACACCATCTTCCGCAACGACATCCGTCGTACGGACGAGCAGTTCGGCATCTTCGGCGAAGCCAGCTTCGACATCGTGCCCGACCTGCTGACGGTTACGCTGGGCGCGCGCTATTACGACATCGAGGTCGATTTCGAAGGCAGTGCGAACGGCAGCTTCTGCAACAGCGGCGCGGCCACCGATGCCAATGCCTTCGGTACCGATCTCAACGATCTGTACGACGGCGACGGCGAATACACCTTCATCGGTTCGTGCAATGCTTCGCTGCGCCAGACCTTCGACCTGAACGACAGCCTTGCCGATATCCAGGCCGCCGGCCTCAGCGCTTCGCAGGCCCAGCAGGTGTTCAACGCCGTGCGCGCGCCCGATGCGGCGAAGACCGACGGCATGATCTACAAGGGCACGATCACCGTGACCCCGACGCAGGACCTGCTGTTCTACGCGACCTATTCGGAAGGTTTCCGTCCCGGCCTGCTCAACCGTCCGGGCGGTGCCACCAACGGTGCGGGCTTCACTGTCCCGTTCGAACTCGAGACCGACGAGGTCAAGAATTACGAACTGGGCTGGAAGATGGACCTTGCCGATGGCCAGGTGCGCTTCAACGGCAGCGCCTTCTACGTCGACATCAGCAATCTGCAGACGACGATCTTCGATCCGTCGATCACCAATCTCTTCTTCTCGGCGAATGCCGCGAATGCGGAGATCCGCGGGATCGAGGCTGACTTCACCGTGGCGCCCTATTCGGCGCCGGGCCTGACCGTCGCGGGTGCTTTCTCGATCCTCGACACCGAGATCACCGAAGTGCTGATCCCGACCGACGACGTCGTAGTTGGTTCGGACCTGGCCTTTGCGCCGTCGTTCCAGGGCAACATCCGCGTCCGCTACGAATGGGACCTGTCGGATACACTGGGTGCCTACATCCAGCCGCAGGTGACCCACTCGGCATCGAAGTTCACCGATGTGATCGAAATCAACAAGCTCGAACTCGACAGCTACACCGTGGTCGACTTCGCTGCGGGTGTGACTTCGGACAACTGGCGGGTCGAACTGTACGGCGACAATCTGTTCGACGAACGCGCGCAGATTTCGGGCAACTTCGTCAACGATCGCGCACGGATCACCACCAATCGTCCGCTGACCGTCGGGATTCGGGTCGGCTACGACTACTGATCCTTCGATCGGACCAAATGCAGCGGCGGGGGCGAACACGGGTTCGCCTCCGCCGTTTCGCTATGTAAGGGTCATCCTCGATGACGACACGCGAAGACAGTCTGGCGCAGGCTCAGAAAGCACTGCAAGCGGGTGAGTTCGAGCGCGGCCTCAGCCTCGTGGAGCCGCTACTCGAACGGGATGCCGCCGATGGCGAGGCTCTGTATATGGCCGCGGTCGCTGCGCGCTATCTCGGCCGTCATGAGGACGCCCGACGTCTTCTCGCTGCGCTGCATGCTGCCATGCCCGAATACGGGCGCGCGTGGCAGGAAGCGGGTCATCTGGCGCGCGCCGAGCGTGACGATACCGCGGCCCGTTCCGCCTTCCAGCGTGCGACGCGGTTCAATCCCGCGCTCGAGGCCAGCTGGCGGGCACTGGCCGATCTCGAGCAGGCGATGGGCCGCGTGGCCGAGGCACAGGCGGCGCGTGCGCAGGCCGACCGGATTGCAGCATTGCCGCGCGAGCTGGTGGCGGTGACGCATCACCTGCATGAGGGGCGGCTGCTGCGTGCGGAAGAAATCTGCCGCCATTTCCTTCGCACCCATCCACGCAATGTCGAAGGGATGCGGCTGCTCGCACAAATCGGGATCAAGCTCGGCATTCTCGACGACGCGGAATTCCTGCTCGAAAGCGCGACCAGTTTCGAACCCGACAACATCCAAGTGCGGCTCGACTATATCGATGCGCTGCGCCGCCGACAGGAATTCACGCAGGCGCGCGAACAGGCCGAGGCGCTTCACGCACGTGACCCCGAAAACCCGCTGTTCCAGTCGCATCTCGCGATCGAGAGCATGCAGACAGGTGACTACGACCGGGCCTTCGCGCTGTTCGACGCCATCCTCGCCAAGCTGCCCAACGATCCGGCGACGCTGACCAGCAAGGGGCATGCGCTCAAGACCACGGGCGCACAGGACGATGCCGTGGTTAGCTATCGCGCGGCCATTGCGGCGAAGCCCGACCACGGCGATGCCTGGTACGCGCTGGCCAATCTCAAGACCTATCGCTTCGATGATGTCGAGATCGCACGCATGCAGGAGCAGGCCGAAAACCCCGATCTTGCCTTCATGGACCGGGTCCATCTGTCGTTCGCCCTCGGCAAGGCGCTAGAAGACGAGGGCGCCTATGCCGAGAGTTTCGCGCAATACGAGCGTGGAAACGATCTCAAACGTGCGCAGACCCGCTACAGCGCGGAGGCGATGAGCGCCGAACTCGCGCGCCAGCGCGAAACCTGCACCGCGGAACTGTTCGCCAATAAGGCAGGGGCAGGGCACGACGCACCCGATCCGATTTTCATCCTGGGCCTGCCGCGCGCGGGTTCGACGCTGCTCGAACAGATCCTCGCCAGTCACAGCCAGATCGATGGAACGCTGGAACTGCCCAATATACTGGCGCTGGCGCACCGCTTGCGCGGGCGCAAGGCAGGACAATCGCGTTATCCTGAAATCCTGCACGATCTGAGCGGCGAGCAGCTTGCAGCCTTCGGAGCCAAGTTCATCGAAGACACGCGGGTCCATCGCAGCGGTGCGCCGTTCTTCATCGACAAGATGCCCAACAATTTCCGGCATATCGGATTGATCCAGCTCATCCTGCCCAACGCCAGAATCATCGATGCGCGCCGCGCGCCGATGGACTGCTGCTTTTCCGGCTTCAAACAGCTGTTCGCGGAGGGGCAGGAGTTTACCTACGGATTGACCGAGGTCGGCCGCTACTATGCCGATTACGTCGATCTCATGGCCCACTGGGATAGCGTGCTGCCCGGCAAGGTCCTGCGAGTGCAGCACGAGGACGTGCTCGATGACCTGGAAGGTCAGACGCGCCGCATGCTCGATTATCTCGAACTACCGTTCGAGCAGGCCTGTCTCGATTTCCACCAGACCCGTCGCGCGGTGCGCACGGCAAGCAGCGAGCAGGTACGCCAGCCGATCAACCGCAGCGGACAGGATGCGTGGAAACCCTACGCGCCATGGCTAGGGCCCCTGCGCGAGGCGCTGGGCGAGACCGGCTGAACACTGGTACCTGCGAACGCTGCCGCGAGGGTCTTGATCGAAAGGGAATGGTGGGCGCGGCAAGGATTGAACTTGCGACCCCACCCGTGTGAAAGATGGGTTCTAGGACACATGCGGAAGCATGCGGACGAAAATTATACTTGAAAAACAGCATCTTTCGTCTATGGTCATCCTCAAGCGTGCGCATAAGTTTTTCATACTTTTTTCATACTTTTTCGATTTGCGGCGCGGATGGAGGATGGCTTGCCGGACCTCAGCAAGATCGGATCGCGCGACAAATTGAAGCCGAGAGCGGACAAGGAGCCTTATTGGCAGCGCCTCCAAGCCGGCTGGTATGTCGGGTATAGGCCCTCCAAACTTGGAAGCCATGGAACCTGGTTCGCTCGCGCTTACGATGAGGATCTGCGGAAGTATCGCCGAAAGGCGCTCGGACGGTTTGGATCTCTCACTGGCAACGACGTATTTGCTGCGGCGAGGAAAGAAGCCGAGGCGTTTGCGGAACTCGTCGAGAGCGGAGGCATCCAAGTTGAGAAGCTTGAGACCGTGGCCGACGCATGTCGAGCCTATTTGAGCGAAAAGCCAGGCTCGATCGCAGAGGGCGTGTTTCGCCGCCATGTTTTCGGCGATCCACTCGCGCGGATCAAGCTCTCCAAGCTTCGGAGACGACACCTTCGCGACTGGCGAAAGCGCCTGGAAGATACTCCCGCATTGATCAGTCGAAGCAAGAAAGGCGAGAAACGAGTCAAGGTCCGTTCGGCTGCCACGATCAACCGAGATATGGTGCCGCTTCGCGCAGCGCTTTGGCGAATTTTACCGCCCGGCGCACCGAAGACAGACGCGGCGTGGCAAGAGGCGTTGAAGCCCATCAAAGGCGCCGATAGGAGGCGAGACCTCTATCTGGACAGGCAAGAACGTCGTCGGCTGCTTGCGGAGCTCGACGCCGATATTGAACCATTCGTGCGTGCACTGTGTTTGCTTCCGCTTCGGCCGGGTGCGTTGGCTGCGCTCAATGTGAGCAATTTTGAGAAACGGACGAGAACACTTACAATCGGGTCCGACAAGAACGGCGTGCCCCGACAGATATCGGTGCCGGAAAGCATCGCCAGCTTCTTGAGCGAGCAGTCCAAAAGCAAGCTGCCTTCTGCATGGTTGTTTACTCGTAGTGACGGCATCCCATGGTCGAAAGATATGTGGAAGGGTCCGATCAAGAAGGCTGTGGTAGCATCTGAGCTGCCTGCGCAAACATCAGCATACACTTTGCGCCACAGCGTGATAACCGACTTGGTTCGCGGTGGTCTTCCCATTCTTACGGTTGCGCAAATGGCGGATACTAGTGTCGCTATGATCGAACGCCACTATGGGCATCTTGTTCGAAACGACGCTGAGGAGGCCTTGGCGCAACTTGTGCTTTGATTGCCAAGCGACTCTCGACTAGCAGGCACCCAGCCAATCTACCCGCAGCCGATCAAGGCCGACGACAACACCCTCTGCGGTGACTTCAAACCCGAAGTCATCATTCGACGGCTCAAAGCCCTCGAGAACCCAGTGATCCCCTGCATCAGTTACAATTGCAGCTCCCCGAGGAAGGTGCTCGAGCCGTCCGCTGATCCTTTTCCGATTCGCATTCATGTCGAGCTGTATGCCATCCATCGCGCGATAACGCTCTTCACATATCCAGGTGTTTCTCGATTTTTCGGTATCCCGCCGGCTCGCGACACAGCGCCAGGGCCTGCGTTGTAAGCGGCCAGCGCGAGATGGATCGCGCCGAAGCGATCGAGCATCTGCTTCAGATACCGCGCGCCACCGTCGATGTTCTGAACCGGATCGTGGCGATTGCTGACACCAAGTTGCCTCGCGGTTCCCGGCATGAGTTGAGCGAGCCCCGCCGCGCCAGCCGGACTGATTGCCATGGGATTGAAGCGAGATTCTTGCCACACCAGAGCCAGGAGGAGGCGAGGGGGGAGCGAGTATCGCGCTTCTGCTTGCCGAATGAGTGGCTCGTACAGGGCTTCCTTGAAGCTTCGATCGATATGATCCGGTTCGCCATCTGGCTTGCCGAGATAGAACGCAGTTGGGTGGACACCGGGACCTTGGTCGCTTGTAACCTCAACCTTGCTAAGTTCATGGTCGAAAACCTGAAATTCCTGCGCGCAGGCAGATCCAGAGATCGCAATCGCAAAGGCACCGCACCCACAGGTCACCAAGGACATTCTCATCGCACTACCTTTCGCCTTGTTTCGACTCGTGCGAGAACATAAGTAGAACACTGAGGTGTAGGAAAGCGCCTTCTGCAGGTTCATTCGAGAGGAGAGGCGCTCGTTTGGACGGGGCTATTATGCGGCGATGGAGCCAGTATGCCTGTTTCGACTTCAACCCTCCCACGCTCCTCGCTCGAGGACACCGCCCGCAAGATCTGCGAAAGCCGAGGCGGCAAATGGTCCGGCACCAAGGGGATGGCTTGCTGCCCTGCGCATGACGACCGCACGCCGTCACTCGGTGTGTCGCTCGGCCAAAAGGCCATCCTATTCCATTGTTTCGCGGGGTGCGATCAGCAGAGCGTGCTGGCTGCTTTGGCGCGTGAAGGCTTCGAGGCTCCTGCGCTTTTCTCAGGGTCTACGACGACTGATCTTCCCGAGCCGACCAGAACGCGCACACCCTCGGCGGCAGCGCTGAGGATCTGGCGCGATGCACAGCCACTGCGTGCCAGTAAGGCAAAGGAATATCTTGAAGGTCGCGGCATCCTCGCCGCATCTCCGGCGCTTCGCTTTCACCCGCGAACGCCACTTGGCCCGAAAGGACGGTCCCGCTTTCTGCCTGCCATGATCGCGGCAGTCAGCCTCGATGAGGGCCCGATCGCCATCCACCGCACGTTCCTGTCTACCGAGGCTTCAGGCAAGGCCGCTTTCGAAAAGCCGAAACGCGCACTTGGCGCGCTCGGTGAAGCTGCTGTCCGCCTCTTCGATCCGGCTTCCGAAAAGCTCGGCCTCGCCGAGGGTATCGAGAGCGCGATGTCGGCCTATGCACTAACCGGCATCCCGGTCTGGGCTACCTTGGGCAATGAGCGTTTCGGCCTCGTGAGCGTGCCCGATAGCGTGACCGAACTCCACCTCTTCGTCGATCACGATGCTGGCGGCGAGCTGGCCGCGTCGCGTGGCCTGGCCGCTTATGCCCGCGAAGGGCGGACGATCCACGTTCGCAAGCCTTCCTCAATCGACACCGACTGGAACGATGAACTGACAGCATGGCTGCGCCGCAAAGCGGCACAGTAAGAGGAGAGAGGGCTTCTCGAATTCCTGATCCGGCAGAGGGCGAGTCCCGATGCCCCCATCAGGAGGACGAATTGCCATGTTTCAATCAGACCTGTTTCCCGCCGGCGGGCAGTTGCCGTCAACGCCCCTGGCCTATGCCATCGGCACCCGAGTTGCCGCGCTTCTTGCCTCGAGACGCCATCTAACCCGCGTCGACATTTCCGACCTGTTCGCCGAGGAAACCGGCGTCATGGATTGGGGAAGCGCCTGGACCATCGACGTCTACAACAACGCGGTCGAGATCGGCGCACTGCTCTGGCTTCGTGAAGCTTCGCGCATCGATCTGGCGACCAACGTTCATGAAGCAGAAGCGCGGTTCGACTGGCTCGAAGCAGCCTTGCCGCCCCGGCATGTGCGCAGCGAAGCACAGGTCGAATTGCAGCAGTTCTCGACCCCGCCGATGCTGGCCTGGCTCATGGCAAAGGCCGCAGCTGTCGGCGCGCACGACACACTCCTCGAACCATCAGCAGGCAATGGTGCGCTTGCCCTATGGGGCAGCGTCCAGAATGCCTCGTTGGTTCTCAACGAGATCGACCCGGCAAGACGAGACAGCCTGGGCCACATCTTCCCTTCGGCCACGATCACCGCGCAAGACGGGGAACTGATCGCCGACCTGCATCGCGGCCCTGTTCCGTCGGTCGTGTTGATGAACCCGCCATTCGCCCGCAGCCAGGAACGCGGAAAGGATGGTGAGACCGCCCTGCGTCACCTGCGCGGTGTGATCCGGGGTGTTGCCAATGGCGCGAGGATAGTCGCCATCATGCCCGATGGCTTCGCTGCTTCCACTTTCGCCAAGGCACATGACGAAGCGTCGCTGTTCCTCGACGTCCGGCTGCAGCAGATGTTTCGGCGGACTGGGACGGGGATCGCCGTTCGACTGGTCGTGTTCGACAAGACGCCGACTGCGGCTTCGCCCGCGATCACTGGAGATACTGCTGACCTGATCGCGCTCCACGAGCTTATCACTGCGCTTCCGCCCCGTGCGCAGACATCCGCCAACATCCATCGCCTGCCAGTCGGCAAGCCAGTGCGCCTCGTTTGCAAGACTTCGACCCAAAGCGCGCCGGTTCGGCCGGTGGCGCCGTTCGCCGCGACACCAGCAGCCAGCGCGAATGCGATCGACCTTGCCTATTTGGTCCTCGCCGACCCCGCGCCTGTGCCGGAACAGGCAGGCATCTACCTGCCTTACCGGCCCAGCCGCATCGCGTTTGAAGACGCGCCGGTTCATCCCACCCCGCTCGTGGAGTCGGTCGCGATGGGCTCGGTCGCGGCTCCGCAGCCGGAAGTGCGGCCACGTCTCCCCACCAACTGGCAGGCCGATGGCCTCTTATCCGAAGCTCAGTGCGAGACACTGGTCTACGCTGCCCAGGCATTCGCGCGCGACCTCCCGGGTCGCTTCAAGGTAAGCCAGGAAGGCACTGCGCTGGAACTGTCCGAGGATGGCCATTCCTACCGCCAGGGCTTCTTCCTTGGCGACGGGACCGGAGCGGGCAAAGGACGGCAGATCGCGGCGGTCATTATGGACCGTTGGCTCGCCGGCGAGCGTCGCCATGTCTGGATCACCAAGAACGAGGCGCTGCTTGAAGATGCACGCCGCGACTGGGAAGCGCTTGGCGGACTACCGCTCGATCTCCAGCCGCTCTCGCGCTGGAAGCTCGGCCAGCCCGTAACGATGTCCGAAGGCATCCTTTTCGTCACCTACCCGACGCTGCGCTCGGGGCGCGCAGAGGATACGCGGCTCGACCAGATCCTTGCCTGGGCGGGCGAGGGTTTCGACGGCGTGATCGCTTTCGGCGAAGCCCATGCGATGGCCAACGCGCTCGTGAGCTCTTCAATCCGCGGCAAGGTTAAAGGATCCGAACAGGGTATGGCGGGCCTCAGGCTGCAGAACCATCTCCCGCGCGCCCGGGTGCTCTATGCGTCTGCCACTGGCGCTTCGGATATCGCCAACCTTGGCTACACCTCACGGCTTGGCCTTTGGGGACCCGAGACCGCATTCCCGACCCACGAAGCATTCATGACCGAGATCCGCGCCGGCGGCGTCGCGGCGATGGAGCTTGTCGCCCGTGACCTCAAGGCGCAGGGTCTCTATCTCGCCCGTGCGCTGTCCTTCGCCGGGGTCGAGTACGAAATCCTCGAGCACAGCCTGACCGAAGCGCAGGTGCGGATCTACGACGCCTATGCCGAGGCCTGGGCGATCATTCACCGCAACCTCGAAGCTGCGCTCGAAGCAACCCGCGTGATCGACGAGGACAGCGGCGATACGCTCAATCGCAACGCCAAAGCGGCAGCACTGTCGATCTTCGAGGGCACCAAGCAGCGCTTCTTTTCCCAGCTCCTGCTTTCGATGAAATTGCCGAGCCTGATCCCCGCGATGGAAGCAGCGCTTGGCGAAGAGCATTCTGTTGTCGTGCAGCTGGTCTCGACCGCCGAGGCCATGCTCGACCGGCGCTTTGCCGACCTTACCGTGGAAGAACGCGAAGCTCTCGATATCGATCTGTCCCCGCGTGAATACGTCATCGACTACCTTACAAAGAGCTTCCCGGTACGATTGATGCAGGTCTTCGCCGACGAGGACGGCAATCTTCGCTCCGAGGCGATGAGCGACGGAGAGGGCAATCCCGTTTTCTGCCCGCGCGCCATTGCTGCGCGCGATGCGCTGATCGAACAACTTTGCGCACTGCCGCCCATCGCCACTGCGCTCGATGCGATTATCGAACATTTCGGAACCGACGCCGTGGCGGAGGTCACGGGCCGGACCCGCAGGCTTGTCCTGGGCCGCGATGGTGAGCAGCGCCTCGAACGGCGTAGCCCCAGCGCCAATGTCGCCGAAGCCCAAAGCTTCATGGAAGGGACCAAGCGCATCCTGATCTTCTCGGATGCGGGCGGCACGGGGCGTTCCTATCATGCCGACTTGGGCGCCAGGAACCAGCAGCGCCGGGTTCACTTCCTGCTTGAACCGGGATGGCGCGCCGACAACGCCATCCAGGGTCTTGGTCGCACGAACCGCACCAATCAGGCCTCGGCCCCGCTGTTCCGCCCGGTCACCACAGATGTGAAGGGCGAGCGCCGGTTCATCTCGACTATTGCGCGAAGGCTCGACGCTTTGGGCGCGCTTACGCGCGGCCAGCGCCAGACGGGCGGACAGAACCTGTTCGACCCGGCAGACAATCTTGAAAGCGACTATGCGCGCGACGCGCTCAGCCGCTGGTTCCAGCTGCTCTATGACGGCAAGCTTGAAGCCACCACCTTTGGCAACTTCGTCGAGCGCACCGGCCTCCGGCTCGAAAACCCCGATGGCGGGCTGACCGACAATCTCCCCACGATCCAGCGCTGGCTCAACCGCATCCTAGCGCTGCCGATTGCGCTCCAGAACGCCATATTCGATGAATATCTCGGTCTCGTCGAAGCGCGGATCGAAGCTGCGCGTGAAGCCGGAACGCTCGATCAGGGACTGGAGACCGTGAGGGTCGATCGCTTCACGGCCCTCGCCGATGAGCTCCTGCGCACAGACCCCGTGACCGGTGCCGAGACCCGTCTCGTCTCGCTCGAAGTGACGAGGCACCTTCGACCTTTACGGTTGCAGCGCCTGGTGCGGATGCACGAGATTGGCAGCCCGCACGCGATCCCGATGCGCAATGCGCGCTCGGGCAAGGTCGCACTGTCGGTTCCGGCCCGGCGTCTCATCGCCGACGACGGGGCCGTGATCGAACGTCGGCGCCTGCTCCGGCCGCTCAAGTCCGCAAACTGGACGCTTGAGGCACTCGCTGAAAGCCATTGGGAAGAAATTTTCGTCACTGCGTTCACCAGCGCCTGGCGGGTCGAGGAAGTGGAAGCGGCCAAGTCACCGGTGACCGAGCGCGTTCATCTTGCCACCGGTCTACTGCTTCCGGTCTGGAAGCGCCTGCCTGGCGATCATGTCCGCGTCACCCGGCTTGTTGCTGAGGACGGCCAGTCCATCATCGGCCGCGAAGTGCTCGATATCGATCTCGCCGCAATCGCCGAGACCTTTGGTCTTTCCGGAGTTGCCGGACCATCGGCTGAGCAGATCGGCGAGCTCGTCATCGCCAGCGGCAAGCCGCTGGGCCTTGCGAGCCACGATTCCCTCACCGTGAAGCGCTCGCTGGTCGGCGGCGAACAGCGCCTTGAACTGACCGGTTTCTCGCCGGATCGCCTCGACTGGTACAAGGGCAAGGGCTGCTTCACCGAGATCATCCGTTACCGCACGCGGCTGTTCGTGCCAATCTCCGCAGCCTCGTCCGTTCTTCCCGCGCTTGCCGCCTGATCCCTCGGGCAGACCCCAATCTCAGAATGAGAGTGGAGGGAGCCCTTTGGGCTTGTGGGCCTCGTGATCCTCACCTGCGCCTTCATTCCATCAGGAGAACACCCATGATCCAGTCGATCCCCTTGAAGAAGCTCGTTCCCAGCCCGCGCAACGTTCGCAAGTCTAGCGACGTGCTGGCCGACCTCCAGCTGCGGGCAGACATTGCCGCGCGCGGCCTGTTGCAGAACCTCGTCGTGCGCAAAGGAAAGCGCGGCAAGTTCGAGGTCGAGGCCGGCGGTCGTCGGCTCGCCGCGCTGCAGGCGCTGGCCGACGAGGGCACCTTGTCCGAAAACCACGAGGTCACCTGCCTCGTCATCGAAGGCGAGGAAAGCGAAGTGCGCGAAGCCAGTCTTGCCGAGAACTTCCAGCGCCTCGCGATGAACCCGGCCGACGAGGCGCAGGCCTTCGCCTCCATCATCGAGGCGGGGGCTACCACCGAAGACGTGGCGCGCCGCTTCGGCCTCACCGTCCGGTTCGTCGAAGGGCGCCTGCGTTTGGCAAGTCTCGCGCCTTGCGTCTTCGAAGCACTCGCCGAAGGCACGATCACGCTCGACATGGCCAAGGCCTACGGCGCGATCTCCGACGTGGAGCGCCAGGCGCATGTCTATGCCGAGCTGCAGGACGCCTGGTACCAGATCACGCCCGACACGATCCGCCGTATGGTCCTCGATGCCACAGTACGCGGTTCGGATCCACGCGCTGTCCTCGTCGGACGCGATGCCTACCTCGCTGCAGGTGGCCGGATCGAGCGCGAACTGTTCGACGATGATGCCAGCGAGAGCTGGATCGATGTCGCGCTGCTCGAAGATCTCGCGCACAAGGCCATGGATGAAGCCGCCGAAAAGGCCGCGCTCGAACATGGCCTTGCTTGGGTGCGCCCGACGCTTGGTAACTACGTCAGCCATGACCTCGTCGAAGGTCTCGGCCGTCTGCCATGCGAGCCTGCGCCGATGACCGAACAGGAAGCGAAGGAGCTCGGCGAGCTTGAGGCCGACTACGATCGCGTCGCCGCCGTGCTCGAAGACGAAGACAGCGACGAGGACGAGGTCGCCAAGGCCGAACAGGAACTCGTGGTGATCGACCGCGCCATGCGCGCGCTCAATGACCGGCCGCCGGTACTCGCCGACGAACTGAAATCCGAAGCCGGCGCCTTCCTCGTCCTCTCGCGCAATGGCGAGCCGACATTGGTCCCACAGTACTACACCGAGACCGAAGTCACCGCTGACGAAGGCGTGGTCGAGCCCATTGAAGAGAGCGGTGCGGCGAAGCCCAAGGGAAGCTCGTTGTCGCAGCGCCTACTCGACGAGCTTGCGATGCAACGCCGCGATATCCTGGCGATCCATCTCGCCAACGATCCGGCACTGGCGCTCGACTTCATGGTCTTCACACTTGCAGATGCCGATGGGCATGACTGGCGCGCCAGGAAGGCGTCGACGCTTGTCGGGTCTGTCGCGTCCGGCCCGGTCACCGGATTTGAGGCCAAAGATGCACCGGCGAGTGCGGCGCTGGCCGAGTTTGCGGGATCGCTCGACGAAAGCTGGCGTGCTGGCGAAAGCGATGTCGAGCGGTTTGCGAGGTTCCGGGCACTGTCTGACGAAGTGCGCTCGGCCTGGCTCGGCCATGTCGTCTCGCGCACTCTGATTGCGAGCCTGGCCTGCGAAAGCGAGCGCTCGGTGCCGATGCACGAGGCGCTGGGCTCCCTCCTTGAAATCCAGACCGCGCATTGGTGGCGGCCAACGGCGGCGAACTACTTCGACCGGGTGGCTAAGGCCCGCACGCTCGAAGCGCTCGATGCTGCGGGCGGTCCGGAGCTGGTCAGTCGCTACGCTGCCTCCAAGAAGGCCGAATTGGCGAGCGCAGCCGAACGCATTTTCTCTGGCAACTTCATCGGCGAGGCCGAGGTCAAGGAACGGTCACAAGCCTGGGTTCCTTCGATCATGCGGTTCAACGATGCTGACGTTCCTGCCGATCTCGAGGAAAATGCGTCGATTGACAACGAGGCCGACGAAACGATCAGCGGCGACGCGACTGACGAGATTGCCGAGCAGGCTGCCTGACCCCTCCTGACAGGCCCAGGTCACTCGGCGGGCGGTCCGTCCCAATCGGGACGGGCCGCCTTTTCGCGTTTTCGCAGAATATCGCCTGCCTCAGAGGCGGAGAGGGGAGGGTGCTTTGCTCTTCCTGAACCGGGACATGCCCGTCCCGGCAATCAGGAGAACTCCCATGACCAAGTCCCGCCGCGCTGCTTCAGTTTCGCCTGCCCAGCGCATTACCGCCGCCATCATCGAGAAGCTCGAGCATGGCACCAAGCCCTGGGTCAAGCCGTGGCGCGGTGTGCCGGTTTCACGTCCGTTGCGCTCCTGCGGAACGCCCTATCGCGGCATGAACACCTTCTGGTTGTGGATGGTGGCTGATGGCTGTGGCTACACTTCGCCGTACTGGATGACATACCGCCAGTGTCAGGCGCTTGGTGGACAGGTCCGCAAGGGCGAGAAGTCGACCATCGCGATTTTCTACAAGAGCTACACCAAGGAAGTCGAGAACGCCGCAGGCGAGGCCGATACCGAAAACCGGCGCGTGCTCAAGGCCTATGCCGTGTTCAACGCTGACCAGTGCGACGGCCTCCCCGACTTCTACCATCCCAAGCCACTCGTCGCCGCGCTTGAACCCGAAGGGCGCGAAGACCGGCTTGATGCCTTCTTCGCGCGTGTCGGCGCGGACCTGCGGCATCATGGTGCGCAGGCCTATTACGAACCGCTGCGCGACCGGGTCACCATGCCGCCAGCCGAACTCTTCGAAGCCTACGACCACTACTATGCGACACTCGCGCACGAGCTGTCGCATTGGACGGGGCATTCTTCGCGGCTCGACCGCGATCTCAAGAACCGCTTCGGCAGCGACGCCTATGCTGCCGAGGAATTGATCGCCGAACTGTCCTCGGCCATCCTCGGGGCCGAACTGGGTCTTCCGGTCACCCACCTCGACCATCACGCCAGCTACATCGCGTCCTGGCTCAAGATCCTCAAATCGGACGAGCGCGCGATCCTGACCGCTGCGGCCAAGGCCGAGGAAGCGGCCAGCCTGTTGCTTGACCTTGGTGGTCACCAATCCGGCGAAAGCGAACCCAACATCGATCTCGCTGATGCAGCCTGAGGAGAGGTGAAATGGGACGTTCCGTCAGCTATCCGACCGGCTCCGTGGTGGCCTTTCGCCTGCTTGATGACGGCGAAGACGAAGATGTCGACTGGGCCTACGAGTGCCTCGTCGACGAGATCATCGATACTGCGAAGGCGGCCTTTCCTTCCTTTCTGCGCTTCGATGGATGGCGTGGCCGCGAGGACCGTATCCTCCTGCGCAATGCCTATGCCGATTGCGGCATATCGACCTGGTGCGGGCTCGCCGCGATCTGGCTCGCCGAGCGCGACGATGCCCGGTACTGGGAGGCCGATGTATACAACCCACGGACGGCGAGGGCTCGACACTGGCTTGGCCAGGTCTCGGGAAGGTTCCTCGACCTGTTTGGCGAGCTGCGCATGATCGGGCGGTTCTCGAATGGCGAAGCGATCTTTGAACGAGAACGGCCTTGCAATTGAGTGATATTGATATATATCGTGCAATTGAAAGGATGAGTTATGGCAACGCAGCCGCTTGAGCCGCAGATCGATGACGGCAAGGTCCTCACCTCGGCAGTCTCGAAGATTGCCGGGTTCTGGGGTTTCACCAACGCCAAGCTTGGAACAATCCTAGGATTGTCCGAAGCGACCGCTTCGCGGTTGCGCTCCGGGAAGGCCGAGCTCGACCCGACTTCGAAGTCCTTTGAAGCGGGCCAGTTCCTGCTGCGACTGTTCCGTTCGCTCGACGCACTGCTCGGAAGCGATGACCTCTCTGCGCGCGCCTGGCTCACCACGCCCAATCTCGATCTCGAGGCCCGGCCGATCGACCTGATCGACAGCTTCAGGGGTCTGATTACCGTGTGCGACTATGTGGACGCCCACCGCGCTCGCGTCTGAGTTTCGCCGCTACCGTCGCACTGTGTGGCGCGTGGTTGAAGCGCAGCATCGGATCTCGACCAACCGTCTGGCGTCGAGCCTCGCCGAACAACAGCGGCTCGAGGAACTGGCCGACGCCGCCAAACCCGATCTTCCCAAGGCAGCACGCGGGTTGCATTACCTCCTCGCTTCCCCTTTCCGCTATGGCCACACGGTGGCCAGCCGGTTCCGCCGTCCGAACGAGCGTCCCGGGATCTTCTACGCCAGCGAAGCCGAGCGCACCGCGATTGCCGAGACCGCTTACTGGCGGCTCAAATTTGTCAGCCGTTCGCCCGGATTTGTGCCCGGTAACCGGACAAGCGAGCATTTGAGCTTCTCGGTGCCGGTGTCGCTTACCCGGCTGACCGATACGACCCGGCCGCCGCTCGTTGCTGATCGTCAGCGCTGGCTGGACCCTGACGACTATTCGGCATGCCAGGACCTTGCCGCACAGGTGCGCGAGGCCGGAGGGCAGGGCATTCGCGCTGCTTCCGTACGCGACCCTGATGGCATGAATCTCGCGCTGCTCGATCCGGCATGTTTCGCCAAATCGGAGCCGGATTACGGACGGGGCTGGCATCTGCGCCATGAGGCGGGCCGGTTGACGGCGATCGCAGCCTTTCCGCATGATGAGGTGCTGACCTTCAGTCCTGAACAGTTCGGGCTCGCATAGTTCACAGCCTATCTCCCACACCTCAGCTGGCGCCCGCGCGCCCGTCATTGGCTTAGGCCTGTTCGCTGATCCGTGGTGCCCTGTGGACCGGACAGGGCTCGCCGCAACCCGCGCAAGGCTGCGGCCCGTGTGGCCCGCGCCAGCCTTGCCTTGCGAGGTTTCCCGCTCACGCGGTGCGGCGATCCCTTTCGCGCGGTCCTTGAGGGGCACGGCGAACAGGTCTCACGCAAATCCTTGCCTTGAGGCTTGCCGCCAAGCTCAAGGAGGATTTTCGATATGTATGACAGCTTCGCTTCCCAGCTTGCCGACCTCGACCTGACAGGCTTCACTATCGCTCCGGCACCTTTCGATGCAACTGACTTCCCGTCCGAGGATGCCACGGCGCAGACACTTGGTGCCGTCTGGTCCGATCTCTTCGCGCTCTTTGCCGATACCGCGCTCGAAGCCGACAGCGAAGACATCGCCTGGGGGCTGGTCAATCTGTTCCACCGCGCTGCCAGCCGCAAATCGGCCCAGCTTGACCGTGCATCTGACGAGATCCGGGTCCTGCTCGCGTCCGCCGATGGCTCGGAAATTCATTCCTCCAATCTCGAGGAACAGACCGCGCGCGCCCAGGCCGCCGAAGCGAGCATGCAGGCATTCGAGCAGATGCGCGAAATTGCGGCTTCCCTCTATCGCGACGAAACCGGTTCTTCGTGGAAGCCCGTTTCCGGATCCCGTGCGAGCCATGCAAAGTCGCTGACATCTGCCGTGATCGATGCGCGCGATTTCCTGCGGGCACGGGCCGAACGGCGTCAGGCAGCGCATATGCCTGAAGGAACGCCGGTGATCTTTACCGGCGGTCGCAGCCGCTTCGAGACCACTGAAGACGCCAAGGCCTATGCATCGAACATATGGGCCACGCTCGACAAGGTTCGCGCCAATGTTCCAGATCTTGTCCTCGTCCATGGCGGTGACAGCAAGGGTGCCGACAGGCTCGCTGCGTCATGGGCCGAACGGCATGAGGTTCAGCAGCTCACTTTCTCACTCGATCGCCGACTGGGGGCCCGTGCCGGGTTCAAACGCAACGAGCAGATGCTCTCGCTTAATCCCCGCTACGTCGTGGCCTTTCCCGGCAATGGTGTCACCGAGCGCCTGGTGATCGACGCCAAGAAGCAGCGGATTACCGTGGTCGATCGTCGCGGGCCAGTGGGCGTAAAGCCGGTTCATGCTCAGGCCCGTTGACCCTCCAGCCATCTTCCATGCTGCCGGATTTTGCGCAATTATTCCGGAGCCCCGCAGCATGGACCCTTCGCTTACTGATATGTGCGAATGGGCAGGTCGTTGATCCAGTTTTCAACCTCGGCCACGCGCCAGCGAATTCGTCCGGAACCGATATCGACCGGGTTTGGAAACGTGCCCTTTTTGATGCGCCGCCAGATGGTCGCCCGGCTGCGAATTCCTGTGAGACGCATGACGTCCTGGCAGGAAAGAAGTTCGGATTGTTGCATGTCATTGTCCTTTGCTTGGATTGCCCATCGGCGACACCGTCTCGCCTTTTTGACCGGATGAACCGCTGACATTCTCCATAAGCGATTGCTTCTCATGGTGATTTCAGCCGCGAGCCATCTCCCGAAAGTGTGTCGGCGCCGTCGATGCTCTGGTGCCTAAACCCCTGCATTGGGTGTAGGAAAGAACAAAAAACGAACAAATATCGTTTGGGGGCACCACACCCGATCAGTGGACAGAGGAGAGGGGACATCCTGGGGGCGCGCATCGGTTCGAGCGGTTCGAACGAGCGCCATTCATCAGGAGGTTTCGATGACCGATATGACCAGCATGATCGCGGATTTTGCGTCTCGCCAGGAAGAGCGCCACGAGAAGCGCAAGTTGAAACTCGATCATCTCAAGGCCGTGACGCTTGCTGCCTTGCGCACGGCCGAAATCGCAAGCGTTGAGATCACCTTCGATGGTTACGGTGACAGCGGTTCGATCGACGACATCACCTGTCTTTCTGCCGACGCCAGCATTGCCGATTGCCCTGAGGTACAGGTTGCCGCGCCTGACGGCGGAGAGAGTGAAACCGAGCCGCCCAGGACCATCCCGCTCTCAGATGCCTTGGAAGAGATCGGTTGTATCGCGCTCGAACTGCATCATCCCGGTTGGGAGATCAACGAAGGTTCAGCCGGAGCGCTCGAGATCGATGTCGCGGCCGGGACTTTCATCCTCGAATGCCGCACCCGTTTCATCGATTACGATGAGCAGGTCACCAAGATCTAAGGAGAAAGATCATGGCCCATTGCTATTACCATGCGCTCTCCTCGGTCCGGAAATGGGGCGGAGTGGTCGAGGATTACCTCGATCTCCACCAGTGGTTCGACCAGTCGAAAAGCATACTTGCCGATCCGCGTCACAGAGCCCTGCGGCATCATGCCGAAGGGATTTTCATGCTCGAAAATCTGTTCGGTGCGACCCTCATCAACGCCGATGGAAAGACCGTTCCCACACGTCTCGTGGGCGAACAGCATGTGATCGAGGACCTCGGGCTCATTCCATCCTTTGCGGACTGGGCGCGGTTGATCCAGCCGGAGCGCTGGATGCTCAAGGGGCACCCTGTCGACACGGCGCCTCTCGATGCTTCGCCGACCGCAGTTGGGGTCGACATCCCGCCCCGCTTTCCTGCTTCAGACGAAACAATCCGGGTCGCGATTTGAGCATCATCTGACGCGGGACGGCTTCGTGCCAGACAAAAAATGGGCGGCCCCAAGGGAGCCGCCCATAAGGAGAGAACTCGTCGCTTCGCTTCGAGCCCTTCGGGTCGCGAATCGTCCTTACCACCAATTTGTGACGGGTCGATTGTAGCAAAGCGACGGGAAGCAATAGTCCGGCTTGCATTGAAACTGTTCCCGCAAGTCAAGCCCCGACAAGGTTTCCCGGTTCTGTACCCTCGCAGAGCCTGATTGCGCGATTGATTGTGTCCTCGTGCTTTACCATTTCTGTCCCATTCACCCGCCGCTATGGGCATCAACCATGCAACTTGACGATCTGCTGCAGCGCTACTTTGCCACCACCGACCTCTCCGGGGTTGCCCCTGACACGTTGTCAGCCGGCATCGAGCATTGCCGGGTCGATCTCGGCCTCGAGGAGGACCGGGGCAAGCGCTTTGCACTGTGGTCATTCCTGCACATGTTCGGGTCCGCACCCGATCTCGACGTGGCGTTCGAAAGCGAGGAAGACCGGGAAGCAGCTCGCAACTTCATGGATCTCCTGGCGGCGTCGGAGGGCGATGAGGCAGGCTGATTGCAGCGGGGTCTTGGCACCTTCAGACCCGCACCCGATACCCATCCGGCTTTTGTCGCGAACAGTCCTGAATCAGGTCAGCTGAGGACGGCAACCCGTTCCTTTCCGGCCGTGTTGGCAGCTGCGCTGCCTGCCCGCACCACCCGTCATGAACAGGTTTCCCTTCGGCCCTTCAGGCCTGCGGTGCAGTCCTCCCATGCCCTGATTCTTCTGGATGTTCGCAAGCCGGAGATGGTCTCCGGTTTGAGGAACTGAAGGACAATCACCATGACCAATATCGCAATTCTCACCGGCCGCATCTCCCGCGATCCGGACACCCGCGAGACCAAGGGTGGCACAAATGTCACCGGGATCACCGTCGTCACCGATCGCCCCGCACGCGACAAGGACGGCAAGACCTACAAGGATGAGAACGGCTACACCGCCAAGGAAAGCGAGTTCCACCGGGTGACCTGCTTCAACGGCCTCGCCAAGACCGTCGGGCAGTACTGCTCCAAGGGCCAGCTGGTATCGGTCCAGGGCCGCATCCACTACACCCAGTGGGAGGACAAGGACGGGGTCACGCGCTACGGCACCGAAATCCTCGCCGACAAGGTCGACTTCCTTTCTCGCGGCAACGGCTCCGGCGAAGAAGGCGACAACACCGACGCTCCCGAGATCGACTGACCTCTCCCGTCGATCTCCATCCGAAAGGGGTCCTGTCCCAGCGGACAGGGCCCCTTTCTCATGTTTATTCCGATGGCGTCTGCCCGGATCGGGAAGACGACGGCGCAGACGAAACGAGCTTTCGCAGAGCCCCCTCTTCCCCGAGCTTGCCCAACTCGGCGGCGACCCTGGACAATCCCTTCTTCGAGAAAGCCTCGAGACCTGTTCCGAGGATCACGCGACCAAGTTCAAGCGCGGCCTGCTCTTCGAGTTGCTGTTTACGCTGGTCGAGGGCTGCCTGGTCGGCTTCGAGCTTTCTAAGGGCGGCAACGGCGCTGCGGTTCGATGGCATTGGAGTTCATCCTTACTCCCCCTTTGCGTTCCTCCCGCGGGTTCAAATGGAACAGGCAAGGCCCTGTAGGAAAGTCCTTTTGCAGGTGACTGGCACGGGCGCTCTTCATCGGGCGGGGGGAGGGGCCTGGCTCACGGACTTTCAAGGGTGACGGGCCCGGCACCGGCGCGTCAAGGACGGCGGGGCCCCACCATTTTGCCTCCCCTGCGCTCGCGCTTCGGTCCAACAAAATCGTTGCCCCCACCGCCGCTTCGCGGTCGCCCGTGCGGGGCGATCCCTGACCCGCCGGCACCGCGCCCATCCGCCTTCCTCGTGTCGTCTCACCGACAGACATCAGGAGGAAATCATGACTACACTTGGCAATCTTGAATCAGGCTCGAACAGCTACTTCGAAGCACTCGCCACTGCCGAACGGCGGGCCTTGCACAGCTTCTTCGACCAGCACGTCGTGGAAGACGACGATCTCGGATACTTCGCTCTCGACGAGGGCGACTACAACGCCTTGCCGGCACATCTGGCGAGCCGGGTGGTTCATACTGTGCACGGCGGCATGCTCGACGAATTCTGACGACCAAGCGAGGGCAGGAGCCGGTTACGGTTCCTGCCCTATTTTCATGGTCGCCGGTGGAAGAGTTGGGGCGAAAAGCGGAGCGGGACTTATGACGCGCTCGATCCCGCACCGCCTGCAGCGGTGCTCCTGCGGGCGCGGCGTTCTTGTCCGTGGGTCCCGCACGCACTCCCTCTCGGCACCGGGTCGTAGCGGCGCGAGGCTGGCGGAACCGACAGCCCCCGGTCCCTGGCCTCGCACGCGCTCCTTTGCCGACGCCTTGCCGGGGGTGCGGTTCTCGTCTCGAGGTAGATTTGTCATTGTGCCCTTGGAACGAAAACCGACCGGTCTTCGATTGCTCACGCATCGATCGGTAGGGCAGACAGTACCCCCCGAAAAGCAAAACGCCATGGTTTCCGGAAACAGTCGCGCATTGGGGAACAAAACAAGCACACCGTACGCAGCGGGTGCTGCAATGGAAGGCGCGGAATTGCTTCGCGAATTTGCCAGAAATCGCTAGTGACATCTTCTGTGCCGGATGCGGTCCAGTTGCTCGCTCGTCCGTGCCGAGTCGGCACAGATCGGTCTAGCCTGCTGAAAAGCGACGTGAATTTTCCGTTTTCCTACACCCCTGGCGGCGGCCTAGAGTGGCACTTGCCTTTCGAAGGGTGAGCCAGGTTCTTTGAACACAAGGAACTTGGAAAAATGCAAAGACACCACCGGTTCGTGACCTATGTCACGCCCCTGATCGCCGAATGGATCAGGAAACAATCCGACGAGCGCAGGGTCAGCGCGAGCATCGTCATTGGCGACTGCATCTTTGAAGCCTGGCACCGCGCGACCGAAGCCGACCTGAGGACTCCGGCGACCGATCCGGTGCGCCAGAATATCTTCATCACTGTCGCGCTCGACGCCCTGCTTACGCACCATCCGCATGCCGATCTGCGCGAGAAAACGGTCGCTGCCTACCAGCGTCGGTTGGAGCGCCTCGGGATCGTTGCACCCCGGCCGCAGGGAGGCGACGATGAAGCATAATCTCGTCAACTTCACCCGCGGCAGCCAGCTCCTTGGCCACTTCGGTTTCATGTTTGCGGCCGGTCTCAAGGGGCCGCTGATCGTCACAATTCTGGTCGCCGTGGGCCTCCTCTACTGGGAAGTGAGCGGGGCGCTCGACGACCACCAGATCTACCTGCTGTGGATGCATGTCTACTCTTCGGCATATGCCTTCATGGAGTTCGATCCCGACAAGCTCGTGAACCTCAAGCTGGCCGATGGCAGCATGGTCGCTTTCCCCATTTCGGTAGTCACGGACTACCCGCCAATGCGCGAGGCAGTTACGCTTTTCCGGTCGACAGCTGTCGGCGCGCTCTGGCTTGCCGCACTGATCCTTGCCCCCCTTTTCCTGCTCTTTTGGTGGGTCGCCGAGCGCTTCGGTGAGCGCTCGAAGCAGAAGAAGCATGTACGCGGCGCGGAGCTGGCAACCCTCTCCGAACTGAAGCGCGAGATCGAACGGCACAACCGCGATGCGCGTTCGCGCGAATATGGCGAAACTATGGGCTGGAAATGGCGACTTGCGGGCTCCACTTACCTTCGCGATGCAGGCTTCTATGCTCCCGCCCATCTCGCCCGTGTCAGCTGGCCCTGGCGGCTCGAGCAGAGCCACGCGATGTTGGTCGGCACGACCGGGACGGGCAAGACGGTGGTGCTTACCGAGCTGGCGAACGAGATCCGGCAACGGGGCGAGCGCGCGGTCATCTTCGACCTGACCGGGGCCTTCATCGAGACCTTCTACGAGCCCGAACGCGACATCATCCTGAACCCGCTCGACGCGCGCTGTCCGGCATGGAGCGTGTTCAACGATTGCACGACCCGCGCCGAATTCCATGCGGCGGCGGAGTCCCTGGTTCCTCATGATGGTGGCGGCGCAGAACAGTTCTGGATGCTCGCTGCGCGCACGCTGTTCGTCGAGACCTGCCTCAAGCTCGCCGAGGCTGGAAGGGGCACCAATGCCGCGCTCGCGCACGAGTTGATGAATGCCGATCTTTCCGACCTGCACCAGCTGCTCGAAGACACAATGGCGGGACCGATCAGCACGCCAAGCGCCGCACGCATGGCGGAATCGGTGCGCGCGGTGTTCAACGTCAACGCCAAGGCGCTGCAGATGCTTCCCGAAGAGGGCGTGCCCTTTTCGGTCCGCGAATGGGTAAACGGGGCGGCAAAACCCGGCTCGATCCTGTTCCTCTCGGCGCGCTACATCGACATGAGCGTGCTATCGCAGCTGCTCACCTTGTGGCTCGATACATCGATCAACACGCTGATGGCGGGCGAGCGTTCGCGGGACCTCAGACTGTGGTTCCTGATCGACGAATTGGGTGCGCTGCACCGCCTGCCTTCGCTCGAGAAGGGCCTCCAGACCGCGCGCAATTTCGGGGGTGCGATCGTGACAGGCATCCATGCCTTTGCCAAGCTCAAGGACGTTTACGGTGAGAACATGGCGATGACCCTGTCGTCGCTCGCCCGCACCAAGCTGATCCTCGGTACCGCCGACCGCGAAACCGCCACCTGGTGTTCCGATGTCATCGGTCACCGCGAGGTTCGCGAGATGGAGGAAGGCTACAGCTACGGCTACAACAACGCCCGCGATGCGGTCAGTCTTACGCCGCGGCGTCAGGTGGTCCCGCTGCTGCTTCCCGACGAGCTGATGAGGCTCAAGAACCTCCACGGCTTCATCAAGTTTCCTGAAGGATTTCCCGCGGCGCCGGTCGTCTTGCAGCCTCGAAATTGGCCCCGGGTAGCAGAAGGTTTCATCGCCCGAGAGATCCCCAAGATGCCAAAAAGGGCAGCGTCCGCAAGCGGCGATGCGGGAACCATGACACAGCCAACCAGAGCTTCCGAAACGAGCGACAATGACGGTGATCCGCGCCGGATGATGGACAAGCACGATCAGTCCAATCGTCCCGCAAAGAGGCCCCGCAAGGACCAGCAAAAGGAACCAGGCCGAGATCGCCGATCCACAAGCGCCAAGCAGGCGCTGCCGGAACAAACCAAAGCGCGAAGCCCTCGCGATGGAGGACAAAGGGGCGCGCTTCCTGCCCCACCTCGGCCCGCCCAGTCCGAGCTTCCCTTGGCCTCCAAGACCGACGAGGATCGTGACAGGGAGCGGGAAACTGCACCGTCGAAGCGGTCCGACGTTCCCGATCCTGCGACCCATCAGCGAGCGCAGGACGCCCGCGGCAAAGCCGACCAGAAGATGCAGGAGGAGCAGCAGAAATCGCTCCTGGGCGGCGCTGCGAAGCAAGGGAAGGGTGCTGACCGCGATCACGACCACGACCATGATCTCGGCGACTACGATCCCGAAATGTGACGCCGACCAGATGAGGGGGAGGGCTTACGAAAGGTGATCCTGCCCCATGCTTTCCGTCGCCAATGTCCGCTCGCCAACGGCGGCGGCAAGCTACTTCGCCTCCGACAATTACTACGCCAGCGCCGATGCCGATCGCTCGGGTCAATGGATCGGCGGCGGCGCCAAACGCCTAGGTCTTGAGGGCAAGGTCGAGGCTAAGGCGTTCGACGCGTTGCTGCGCGGCGAGCTGCCCGACGGCAGCAGCGTCGGCAATCCCGGACAGGCGCACCGGCCCGGGACCGATCTCTCCTTCTCTGTGCCCAAGAGCTGGTCGCTTCTGGCGCTTGTCGGGAAGGACGAACGGATCATCGCTGCCTACCGCGAAGCCGTCGTCGAGGCGCTGCAATGGGCCGAAAAGAACGCGGCCGAGACCCGGATAGTCGAGAAGGGCAAGATGGTCACTCAGGCGACAGGCAATCTCGCTGTCGGCCTGTTCCAGCATGACACCAACCGCAACCAGGAGCCCAATCTCCACTTCCACGCGGTCATCGCCAACGTCACGCAAGGGAAGGACGGCAAGTGGCGAACGCTCAAGAACGATCGCCTGTGGCAGCTCAATACCACGCTCAACTCGATAGCAATGGCGCGCTTTCGCGTCGCCGTCGAAAAGCTTGGCTACGAGCCGGGTCCGGTGCTCAAGCACGGCAATTTCGAGGCGCGCGGGATTTCGCGCGAGCAGATCATGGCGTTTTCGACACGCCGCAAGGAAGTGCTCGAGGCGCGGCGCGGTCCGGGCCTCGAAGCCGGCCGCATCGCTGCGCTCGATACCCGCGCGAGCAAGGAGGAAATCGAGGACCGCGCGACCCTCGGCAAACAGTGGAGCGAGACCGCCCAATCGATCGGGCTCGACCTTACGCCGCTGGTCGATCGCGCACGGACAAATGCGCTCGGGCAAAGCATGGAAGCCACGCGGATCGGCTCGCTGGTCGAGCGTGGGCGGGCATGGCTCAGTCGCTTTGCCGCGCATGTGAGAGGTGATCCTGCCGATCCCCTGGTGCCACCATCGGTGCTAAAGCAGGACCGCCAGACTATCGCCGCAGCGCAGGCTGTTGCTTCGGCAATTCGCCACCTCTCGCAGCGCGAAGCAGCGTTCGAGCGCACCGCGCTTTACAAGGCCGCGCTCGATTTCGGGCTGCCGGCCACGATTGCCGATGTCGAGAAGCGGACTAGGGCTTTGGTGCGTTCAGGTGACCTGATTTCGGGCAAGGGCGAGCACAAGGGCTGGCTTGCATCGCGCGAAGCCGTCGTGACCGAACAACGGATCTTGTCCGAGGTCGCCGCCGGAAAGGGCAACAGTTCGCCGGCGATTGAACCGCAAAAGGCCGCCGCATCTGTCCAGGCGGCCGCGGCCACGGGGCAGGGGTTCCGGCTCAATGAGGGGCAATTGGCGGCGGCGGAGCTGATCCTCACGTCAAAGGATCGGACGATCGCGATCCAGGGCATCGCAGGGGCCGGTAAAAGCAGTGTCTTGAAGCCTGTCGCCGAGGTGCTGCGCGATGAAGGACACCCGGTTATCGGCCTTGCGATCCAGAATACCCTCGTCCAGATGCTTGAGCGCGAAACCGGGATCGGCTCGCAGACGCTGGCGCGCTTTCTCCGAGGCTGGACAAAGCTGCTCGGCGATCCGGGCAATGTCGCACTGCGCACCGAAGCGCAGGCGAGCCTCAAGGATCATGTGCTGGTACTCGATGAGGCCTCGATGGTCTCGAACGAGGACAAGGAGAAGCTCGTTCGCCTCGCCAATCTCGCAGGCGTTCATCGACTGGTCCTTATAGGAGACCGCAAACAGCTGGGCGCGGTCGACGCGGGCAAGCCGTTCGCACTGCTTCAGCGGGCAGGGATCGCGCGCGCAGAAATGGCTACGAACCTGCGCGCCCGAGACCCGGTCGTGCGCGAAGCGCAGGCATCAGCCCAGGCAGGCGACGTGCGCAACGCACTTCGCCATCTGAAGTCGCACACCGTCGAGGCCAAGGGCGATGGCGCGCAGGTCGCCGCTGAAACCTGGCTGGCACTCGACAAGGAAACCCGCGCCCGTACTTCGATCTACGCTTCGGGACGCGCAATTCGTTCCGCGGTCAACGCAGCGGTCCAGCAGGGCCTCCTCGCCAATCGCGAGATCGGCCCGGGCATGATGAAGCTTGATGTCCTTGACCGCGTGAACGCGACCAGGGAAGAGCTACGGCATCTCCCGGCCTACCGGGCAGGACAGGTGCTCGAGATCTCCAGGAAGCAGCAGGCTCTCGGCCTTTCCGTTGGTGAGTATCGCGTTCTCGGACAGGACCGGAAAGGGAGGCTGGTGGAGGTCGAGGACAAGCGTGGCAAGCGGTTCCGGTTCGATCCTGCGCGGATCAAAGCGGGGAAGGGTGACGAAAATCTGACGCTGCTCGAACCGCGCAAACTCGAAATCCACGAAGGCGACCGGATCCGCTGGACCCGCAATGATCACCGGCGCGGTCTGTTCAACGCCGACCAGGCCAGAGTGGTGGCAATAGCAGGCGGCAAGATCACCTTCGAAACCTCCCAGGGCGACCAGGTCGAATTGAAGAGGGACGATCCGATGCTCAAGCGGATCGACCTCGCTTATGCGCTCAACGCGCACATGGCGCAGGGCCTGACATCGGATCGCGGTATCGCGGTGATGACCAGCTCCGAGCGCAATCTGTCGAACCAGAAGACCTTCATGGTGACGGTCACGAGGCTTCGCGACCATCTGACGCTGGTGGTCGACAATGCGGAAAAGCTCGGAGCGGCCGTTGCCCGAAACAAGGGCGAGAAGGCGTCGGCCCTCGAGGTCACGGGAAGCGTGAAGTCTACTGCAGCGAAAGGTAGCGGAGTCGATCAGCTGAAACCGGAAGAGGCTAACAAGGCCGAGAAGGAGCTGACCCGGAGCAAGAGCAAGACGCTGGATTTCGGGATTTGAGCGGCCGCTTCGTGCACCAATATCAGTCATTCTACAGTCTGGCTAAGGGAACCAGAAACTGCGGTTTGTTCACGACTTATAGAACAGCAGAAACAGGCACCATCATTGGTCGCCCCATCACTCGACGAGCGATCCTATTAGGGGCCTTGGAAGGAGAGGCTTGCGCAACACACGACATCGAAAAGACTTATAGCGTGCGAAGCATATTGATCGATCATGGCATGGCCTTCGCCGCACGTTCGCTAAGGCTTTGAACGGAAAGTGCCAATGACCTCGAGAAGGCGGGATACTCTGTCGCTGTCGCGATCGCTTGCTTCCCACAAGCGTCGCGCGCTCGCTTCAACTTGGCGCCAGCCGCGATCGCTCTGCATGTCGGGCGTGGCAAACGGGCCTGACAATCCGAGTGCACTGCAAACTTGCAAGACATTCTGGCTGATGCGGCGAAATTCACCGCGGCATATGCGACTGACTTGGCTGGAATGAACACCGCAAATTCTTGCTATTTTTGCATAACTTAGGCCCTCTCTAGCCGCCGCCGCGGCTATCTGGCGCTTTAGCGCTTTCAATTCAGAAGGGGTTGATTCCATGCAAATCTGCATGTATGAAATCATGCGAATTTGCAAGACAGAAAGGCATTCGCAATGATCGATGAAATCCGCTTCTATCGGGCGAGCGAAAAACCCTACGGTGCCTTTAGCAATCTCTACCGCCGGCCCATCGAGTTCGAAGGCGAAGTTTTCGCCACCAGCGAGCACGCCTACCAGGCTGGGAAGGCCCGTAAGCCCGAGGTTCGCAAATGGCTCTTGGCGGCACCGTCACCAGCGCTCCTCGCAATGGCGGCTCATGGCCTGTACTACTGGGACATCGCCCCCGGTTGGTCGAAGACCAAGTTCGATCGTATGCGCGAGGTGCTCCGCGCAAAATTTACGCAGCATTCTGACCTGCAGGACCTGCTTCTTTCGACGGGTGAGGCAAGACTGGTGGAGTCTGCGACCGTAGACAACGAGGTTAACCGACTATGGGGCGAGGTCAACGGCTCCGGCAGGAACATGCTTGGCATATTGCTGATGGAGATCCGCGAGGATCTGCGGTTAGAATCCGCGGGCTACTTGGAGGCGGCCGAGTAGCGGTCAGGGCATTCCCGCAGCACTTCGCGAGCGTAGGCCGGCCCGCATTGCTTAAACAGGCCGCGAGCGCCGGCAAAGGCACAGTTCTCGGCTGCAAGTCTTTGCCCTGCTAACACACCCTCAAGAAGGTAGGTTACATCAAGGCTTTCAGCGCTAACGCCTGACGACAACATCCAGTCAATCACGCCGACGCTGACCATGTCGCCCGAACCGCATGTATCAAGGATGGCAGGCGCGCTCACAGCAGAGCACCAAACGGCGCTCCCGTCATGGTGGACCTCGAGGCCATCGGCACCGTGGGTCACGATCCGTATGCAGTCGTATTCGAGTTCTGCGAGACGATCGCCCAACCTGTCGACCGAGTATTTCAAGATCGAAGTCAGTTCCAACGCTTCTCTGAACAACTCGTCGTGGTCGACATCGGACGGTTCAAAAAACACGATAGCGCCTGAGAGCTTAGCTGCTCTCATTGCATGGATTATCCCAGAGGACAGTCGGTCAGCGTAAAAAACGCTACATTGAGTGAGGATGTGCAAAGCTGATGCGGCCTCGCTCTCGCTTATGGGTTCGTATTGAGGCAGCGACTCGTAGGTGTCTGGGCAAACGAATCTGAAGCCGTGGACGCCGGAAGCGGTGTCCACATCCTGAGCGATGATCGGTGAACGCACACCGGCCTTGCGATAGATGTGATCGACGATTGCGCCAGCTTCGACGAACTCTGCGACGAGCCGCCGGCCCTCGTCGTCGTCTCCAATCGTAATCACCGGCACTACGTTTCGGTGAAGCATGGCGAGAGAAAGCAGCACGTTGCCGCACGACCCTCCGAGCGCTTCGTCGGCGAGGTCGCCATCCGTATAGATGCGGTCGAGGACCGTCAGTCCGGTGCCCGCGACGTCAAATCGATATTGTAGTTGAGTCGCGATTTCCATGTTCTCCTTTTGTATCCCTTTGGTCATGGCGTGTCGAGAGCCAACGCGGCGGTGTCGAGGCGAATCTCACCCGTAGGACACTTTACCAGAGCCCTTAATATCTTGAGAAGGGCATCCGGTCCCGTCAACGCTCTGCCAAACAGCGACCAGCAACCGTCTGCCGCGCCACAAACCTCGCCGACGCTAATACCGTGTGGGTGAGCGAGGAGTGTGTAGTCGTTCCCAAAGCGCGAGCCGCTGTCCCCGAAGCACAGGACGGCGGCGTCCGGATTGATTTTGCGACGTACAGCGTCGACGATCGCGGACTTGCACGACGTCGATGGAACGACGTCAAAGCTATGTCCTGAGCCAGATATCCTGACCTCGCCGCTCGAGACCAGTGGGCATTCCGCCATGTCTAGGGGGAAGCGGAATGGACGGAGCAAGTTCTCCATATCAATGCCGATCTGGACCGGTCCGGACTTGAACTCCTTACTCGCGAACAGGTCGTCGCGCTCGTCCAGCCACGCCGCCGTTGCGGCGATAGCTGGATTTTGTCTGGGCGGGTCACCCTTGATGTCGATGTCCGCGGTCCGCAGGTGTCCTCCGTTGTAATAGCCGACTAGCAGTGACGAGAGCACGTCTGGTGGCAGGACCTTCCTCAAATCTTCGCCGGCTGACCCGCCACGTCCGGTTGCGATACCAAGGCAAACGCCGGCGCGGTGCAGGCGGATCAGCTCGTCGAGGATCTCCTGTGACGGTGGACTGAACCGTCCCTCGGTTGTGACAATTGTGCCGTCGTAGTCAAACACAGCGCCACCGACTGTTGCGGCGGCGAGCGTCTCAAGGTGATGGTGACCGATGGCTACGAGGCCTGGTTCGTCGGCCATCGGTCTATCCGCCTTGGCAATCGCGGCTAGCTTGTGTCGGATGCGCGGCCGGAGCTCCATCGCCGTCACCTCCAGCGAACGGTCGTCGTAGATCGCCCGTCCGAAATCGCCCAGGCCCGGTTTTCCAGGATCGACACCTAGAACCTCGCCAATCGCCTCAATATGCGACAGGCCGTCGACGATTCCGAGCAAGTTGTCGAGACGTCCACCTGCATTGTAGTCGAGCACGTTGCGCCGGACATTCTTGGGCAGGACGGTTTCGATGGCTGACCATGCGATCCGGGAGTTCATCGCGGTGAGCGCAAGCACGATGGTACTATCGGGGCGGTGGTGCAGCCACGCGTGCCGTCCGTGGGCGAAGTTGCGGAAGTCGGTGGTTTGGACCTGACAAAGTGAAGCTTCCCAGAGGGAAGTATCGAGGAGGCTGGCGACCGGACGAAGCGACGAGTCTGCGGTAATGATTATTGTGTCGGTCGCACGGATCGGTGTCCAGCGCTTTACAAGCAGGTCCCGGTTGCCAGCGTCCCGCGAAGCAAGGAGCAGACTGGCGACTCTTCCCAAGGCCTCGTTTACTGTGTCAGGTTCGCGCGACACAAAATGACTTGCGAGCAGCAGTGCTGTAGTCATGGCGAAGACCGAATGTGTCGCGAGGTAGCCATCCTTCGCGTCGGCAACGGGTAAGGCGTGGACCGTCCCACCACTCCGCGTGACTATGGCCGCGGCGGCACCATGGGGGTTACGTGTAATAAGGTTGATGGTCGCGGCCTCCCGGTCGGTTAGCGCCTGAGCGATGGCACATGCGTCGGGATTGTCGCCTCCAGCGCTGAAAATCCAAGCGTCCGTTGCGTCAAGTCGATGATGGTCGAGGACACCTTGCATCGGAGTTGCGACGGTAGTCGGTCCGAGGCCGAGCGTGTCACGGCAACGCAGCAAGTACTCCGCCGCGATGGCCGACCCACCCGAGCCTATCGCCAGCGCGTGGCGGTCGCATCCCCGCGCAAGCGCCGTAGCGATGCCGCCGACGTCGTACGAGGCCATGAGGTCGAGCGTGGCCGTTAGAGCGTCGAGTTTCTCGGTGAAGATGGGCGTGTTCACTCGCCGGCCTCTCTGGCCAAATAGCCTTCGTAGAGCGGACCTGACAGAACAAGGTGGACCATCATATCTGCCGGGTCGTCAGGAGACGGTTCCGCGTTTGCGAAGTTATAGCTCTCGGTCTCGACATACTGGACCGCCATCTCGTGCTCGATCGCGGCCATCATCGCGCCGGCTGCGAGCACTTTGCTGCCAATCGGAGAGAGTACCATGCGCGGTTCGTAAGTTCCCTCCATCGTCCGGTCGAACCGCTCCTTGAGCATTGACAGCGTGCGGTAACAGTCGAGCGGGTTGCGCTCCGACGCGTACACGATGTCGCGGGGATCAATTTCCCATTCGTTGGCGAGCTCGTTCTGATACTCGGTGAGCAGATCGTCTGCGCGGCGGGGATTGCGTGACGGGAATGGCAGGACCGGACAGATCTTATACCACCGCTCGCTGGCTGCATCGATTTGGGTTAGGGTGGAGGCGCGGCCGCGTGCGAGTTGCGGGATCCATACTTGCGCCACGTCGAGGGTGCTGAGGCCGACTTCGGGCGCGTAGCCCTTTACCGGGCTGATCCGGTCCGAGGGAACGCTTGTGATCCGGTCGTCTAACTCGGGGTTCGAGACGATCATTAGGTGGAAGGTCCTGGTCTTCCCCTCCTCGCAGTCGAGTAGGAGCAGCTTGGCCGCCGGGAAGCCTACACCGATCGATAGTGCGCTGAGGTCGAGGATAACATCAGTGACACCTTCGGCGACCGGGTTCTCCGCCATCATGGTCACCAAGCGCGCGCCTCCGACCGGCGCGCCATCGTCGGCGAACACAGGTATCGTAAAGACCATCGAGTCCGGCACGATCTCCCTTAAAGCGGCCTCGTTCGCCTCGGCGCGAGTGATGAGTTCTTCAGAGGCGCCTGGCCTCTCTTCGCGGATGTAATAGGCGCTAAGGCGATCGCCCAGAGTGTCGGCGAGCAACTTGGATACACGCCGCGAGCGCGGGTCGAATCCTGCTGCCGCGACCAGTAGCACCTTTCGGCTCTCGTCGGCGAAATAGTCGGCGACAAAGACGCCAACATCATCGTCGAAGTTAGTTATGCAGTTGGTCCAGTGGTCACGCATCGGTAAGGCCTGCGGCCTCGCGAAGGTAGCCAACTCGCTTCGGCAAGAACCCCCCTCGATTATAGGTCAGCCCGTGTACGAGACTGACAGTCCCGGTCAATTCGATTAGCGCCCAAAGCTTTCCGCCTTGGCCGTATTCCCGCTCGATTGTTATGGCGCCGTTGGCGATGGCGTGCTTGAGTACTGCGCCCAGTTCGTCGTCTAGAGGAAGGGTCTGCATCTCCTCTTCAAGAATTGCCACTGCGTTGGCTCCGGCACCAAGCGGTGCGTTTGGTAGTTGAGACTCCGCCAAGCAATCCTTGGCGATCGTATCGACGAGAGAGCGCACGCGGGTGGCCTGTGGGAACGCCCAGCCTTCCATGATCTTGCGTGCCTTGCCGGAAAGGACCTTTTGTTGAACCCTTGAGGGGAGGGGCAACTCCTCGTTTCGGATTGCGCGGGTCTCGATGTTGGCCACGAGTTCGCCGGCGTATTGCAGGAAAACCTCGGCGTTCTCGTTGCTAGCGTCGCAGATATCGTCGATTCCGAAGTGGAATGGGCGGCCGAGCTCGTGGTGCAGGTGTAGCCTTGCGCCGTGCGCGACATCGGCATCGGCCTTTAGAGGGGTCTTTGGGTCGGGGTCGAATTCTTCGAATAGCGAAGGCGCCGCCCGGGCGATGCGGACAGCGTATCGATGCATCAGGATGCGGACCATCGCGAGCGCAACTTCGGGTCCGTTGTCGTAGGAGGCCGAGCGACCGAGGAAGTCTGCGACGAGCTGGTCGATCTCTGCCCGTCTCACCGAACTGACGCCTAGCTTACTCTGCTCCCGGTCGACTTTTTCGGCGAACGTGCGAAGTTGGCCTGCGGACACAGTGGGAGGTTCGGAGGGGAGCAGCCGCTCGATGTCGGTCGCGCCTCTGTTGCGTAGTGTCTCGACCAACGGAAGGTAGCGCTTGGCCATGTCTTTCGCCATAGTGCGGAATTGCGAGCGAGCGGCACCCTTCTTTCCTTCTTCGTTGACCTGCATGCGGATATCAACAAAGTCGCGTCCGGTCGTGCGGCCGTGCGACGGTTGGGCGCCGGGAGAGCGAAGGACGGCACCGGGGCTAAGCGCGTCGAGGCGCATCATCATCCAACGGCCGAAACGCATCTCGCGGTGCGACAGCGTTTCGAACATTGCCTCGAGCTGATCGTGATGCAGCGCGTGAACGTCGTCGAGCATTACGAGGGGGCTGACGTCGATTTCTTTGCCCCGCCAGTCGATGCTAACGCGCTGGATCGCGTCGAACGGCGCGTAGGGGGCAGTCGCGTCCTCCGGTAGGTCAGCGAGTTTCGGCGGACGCAGGCCGGCTCCGATGGAGTAGATAGCGCGCTGGACGGCGAGCGCCCTGTCGCGCACTCCTTCGGCGGTAAGGCCGCCGATCTGCTCAAGATGTGCCTCGTAGTCGGCGCGAGGCACGAACCGGATGCCGTCCAGGCCGCGCGTCCTGTTTGCCGTGAGGTTCCTGATAAGACCGAGCATCGCCCGCGCCTGGACGAGCCAGAAGGCGAGCTTGGTCCTAACCGCCGGCTCGTAGGGCAACTCCCAAAATTCGCGATATTCGGACTCCATAGGCACCCGGACGGCGGCGACCCGAGGAACCTCGGACTCGAGAAAGCCCGCCTTCGCTAGCGCAGCGGCAAGTGTGCGGTTGGTGGGGTTGGACAGGTCCTTGAGAATTGCCTCGACCATCTTAAATTCAGCGAGAGTCGCCAGCATGGTCTTGCCGCTACCAGGCGACCCGATGATACGCACCGGCACTTCGAACACGTCGTCCTTGTGCTGGCTCTTCGCGAGAAAAGTTGTGAGCGGTGTGGGGCTCACGATTGACAGGAATGAGGCGTCATCACGGACGTATTCGGTCGCGCGGCGCAGAAAGGGGTTCGCCATCGTCGTTATCCGTGTCTATCGCGCCGTCGAAACAGGGGGCGCATCGGGTGGCCGAGCTTGCCCTGAGTCTCCGCCCAGAGGATCGGAATTGAATTGTTGGGCGTGTTGTGCTCGAGAACCAGCGGTAAAGCGCAATTTGCGTAGCCATACCTCATGTCAACTTGTCCTGCCTCCTTGCAGTGCTTCTCGAGCCGCTCAAAGAGGTTGTGGTCGTAGTAGGTTCCGCAGAGGCCGAAATAGGGTTCGTCCGACGGGGCGACGGCGACCATGGCGTCTTCTGTGCCACTCGTCCCGATCGGAAGAACGGCAGGTAACCGCATTCCTTCCGTAATGTGGGCTTCGCCGAAGCTGGGGTCTGTCAGCTTCTCACCTGCCTCGGCGACGCGCCCTTCCAGCGCTTGGCAGGCCTGAGCGGTCGAGACGTAGTGGTGGATATGCAACGTATAGCCGTCAGCGAGCGGGAAATCGTCCTTCAGCGCCTTGCGCGCCTCTTGGGCGTTTTGCTCGAACTTCGCGAGCTTGCCCTTCGGCTCGCCATCCGGGAAGCGGATGAAGGTCGTTCCTGAAGCAGTGAAATCGTCGATGAGGTAGACATCCTGGAAGCGGGCGTCGTCGCCAAGTTCACCGCGAAGATCCTTGCCAAGGCCCTTCCATTTCTCGTTGTCGACGTTCAGCATCGGTACGACCTGCTCCTGCGACAGTCGGCCTGAGTTCGCGCGCCGAAGTACGTCGATGCGGCTCCCGTCGCTCAGCCCCACAAAGAGGCAACGGCGCTGATGCTCAAGAAAGGCCTTGGCGCCGGCCTGCGTCCGCCACACCTCGTATGGTTTGATTCCAAGCTCGGCGGCCACAGCCTTGCGCAAGTATGGCGTCACGGTCTCAGGGATGAAGTTCTCGATTATGCGCTGCATCTCGGCGGTCGAGATATATACCATCCGCTCCTGTACGAAAGCGTACGCTGCCTCTCGGTCTTGCTGCTCGAACTGTCGCAGCCAGGATACAAGGCTCTCGAGAAACCTCACGCCGGCGCGGAAGTCCGAGTAGCCATCATACTTCATCGACGACATAAGCCGTAGCCACGCATATTCGGCGGTAGCGCGCTCATTGTCCCAGTTCATGACGGTAGCGATGAGATTGAGGGCGAGAGCGTTAATCATGTCGAGGCTGCAGTAGACTGCCGTTCGCATAGCTTGACCAGCACGGAAAAACGCGTCGCGATTGAGTCAGTACTTATGACTATTGCCAACTGCATCGCTTATTTGGGTCCGGCCTTCGAATTCTTTGGGGGAATCAATAGCCTTGATATCTCCAGAAAAGAGATGACCAAACAGCGGTGGCGGAAAACTTGTGGATGCCCCCAAACGAACTGCTTCCATGATGTCCGCTTGCTATGCTCCAAAAGCCCGCAAGAGGCCCCGTCTTGCCGCTACAATGCTCGGCCAAACCAGATGACGCGGCCCACTACGTGCACCTCAGATCGATCCATGTCGTGCCAGGTCGGGTAGGCCGGATTGTCACTGGCAATGGTGATCTGCCGGCCACCTGGCTTGATCGCAATCCGCTTCACGACGAGAGCATCATCAGAGCGAAGGACGTAGATCCCATCGCGCAGCCGCGAGCCATGATCTGATGCATCGACCAGAACCTCGTCACCATCGCTCAGAGTGGGTTCCATAGAGTCACCTTTGACCCCAACGATAGACAGGCTCGCGCTCTTCGCGGACGTCAGATGCCGCAGCCAGCGCTCGTCGAACCCAAACCGGGTGTGTGCAGTCTCACTGGCAGCCACCGCGCCGAAGCCAGCTGATGCCTCGACATCGAGAACGGGGATCTCGACCATTCCGTCGGTGACCGGATTGGCGGGACCACCAAGTAATTGCTCGTCGACGCCAAAGAAGCAGGCAAGCGTCTTTCGGTCCTCATCATCAAGCTTTCGCGGTGAGCCGCGCTTGATGAATTGCTGCACATAGGCAGGGTTGCGGCCGAGCAGCCGCGATATCGAAGCGTAGCCATATCCGCCTTTGAGGATCAGCCGGTCGAGCTCTTCCCTCACATGTTCCATTTCGCCTGTCCTTCGAATCTTGATCGTAGGAATTTTCCTAGACTCGCGGATGCCATCCTACTAAGAACATAACAAGAACACAAGGGATTTGCGAGTCGGAGCGAATGGGACATGACCTTGCTAGAACGGATCGAAAAGCATCTGAAAGATCATCATATTTCGGCAACGCGCTTTGGACGGCGCGCGGTTGGCGATCCGCGATTCGTACTCGACCTCCGGATGGGGCGCAGGCCGCGCCGCAGAACCATCGAAAGGCTCGAAGCCTATCTCGATTCTTTCGACAGGCCGCTGGTCATGAAGGACGGCGGCGCAGTGTCAGCTGCTCCAACCGGCGGGCCACGTCCTGCCAAAGTGCAACCCCCTGGTTGTCCTTCGCGCGGCTCAATTGCCCGATCTTGTCGTCAATGAAGGCAGCGCCGTTCTTGCCGTGTTGCTTTTCGACCCACAGTGCCATGCCCCACAGTTCCTGGTCGCGGGTGAGGGTCAAAACAGCGAGCCGAACGTGGTGGCATAGATCAGAAGCAGGCCAGCGCCGATCAGCACAGCCTCAAGTTCGAGTTTCCACGCGTTGGCATCGTCACGTGCCCGCTCTTCATCGCTTCGCCAGTCGCGCATCAGCACCATGGCTCCTTTCTGCCGGTCCAGGTTCGTGCCAATCCTTCCGCAACCAGCTGGTCGCCAATCGAACGACCCTGGCGGATGACAACACGCAATTTGCGACCGTACTGATCTTCGTCGCGATCGCCGATGGGCCAGAGAGTGAATTCACCTTCATTGAGCAATGCAACGAGCCGGTCGCGTGCCTTGATGCCGAGGGCGTATTCGTTATCGCATCTGGGCTGCGAGATCTCCGGCGTGTCGATATCCGCGATCCTGATCTTCACGCCTTCGAGCCAGATCGTGTCGCCATCTACAACGCACGTCCGCCTGACCATGCCGCAAACCGAAAAGCTGTGTGTGGTTCGCGCTTCGGCGCTCGCCGATCCAAATGGCCAATAAATACCCACCAGGCCTCCAAGAATGCCGACGAGCAGACCGCCAGCTCCAAGAAGAACGAGGCTTCTGCGTCCGGCTCCCGTGCCCCGGTCACGTCGGGTCCGGAATTCGACAAGATTATCGCGGGGCGCCTTCCTGGACATTCCGCCTTCTTTCATTTCTGGACCTTCAAGCCAAGACACCGTGCTCGCTTTCCCAATGGTTTTCAGCTATTTTCGCGGCAACGCGAGTGGCAGCCCAGAGGGGAGGGTGCAGGTTTGCTCCTGAAGGAGAATGAGCAATGAGCGATCCAGACAATACTCCCACCGGCGGCAAGCAGGACTGGGAAGGCTTTCGCGAAGTCGACCGGGCCATCGCCGAGAACCGACTTACTTCCTACACCTGGAAGAAGACCTGGGCAGATCCGTGGGGCAAGGTTGGCTTGATCCTGTTCAGCGTCCTTTTCCTCGCCTTTGTGATCTATGTGATCATCTACGATGGTATGATCTGAGCTACCATTCCTTCACATCGTCGGCCGCTTCGGCCGAGGCTCCCTTGGCATCGCGGGTCTTGCCGTCGAGGTATCCTTTCACGGTCCCGACCCGCCGTTCCCCTTGTTGCTGGACCCGATCGACATCTCGGGCGATTTCCTCGCGCTCGCTAGAAGGTTCACCTAGGCTTCCTTGTACCCCGCCAAGCCGTACCGATCCCCGGACACCATCTGCGCTCTCCACCGCGGGTCGAGCGACGGGCGCAAAGGGCGGCAGAACCAGGTCGTCCGCGATATCGGCGTTGAGCTGGTCCGCATAGCTTTCGACGAACCGCACCTGGAGCTGCTGGCCTCGCGCACTCATCTGGAAGTCGATGTCGTCGAAGCGCACTGGCCCGTAGTAATCCCGATTGGCGTCGATCTCGGCCATGCCCCATTCGCGATAGGCCTGGCTGAGATTGAGCGTGCCTGCGACATTGGCACTTTCGTACCAGCTTGCCTGGTTCTCAAGGCGGCTGGCGATTTCCTCGGCGCGGCGTGCTTCGCGGGTATAGCTCTGCGCTTCGGTGATCGACGTGGTGATGCCGGCCGAACTGCTCGAAACCAGCGCTTCGGAGCTTGAGCTCGTCTCGCGCAGGAAACCCTCGCGCGTGCTCGACCAGCTGCGACTGTCCGAGATCTGACGCAGCGCACCCATGATGCGTGAGCGGTCCTCGGAGGCGATCCCGATATCACTGTCAGTCCAGGTCTGGTTCCGGCCACCTTTCAACCCAAGGGTACCCTTGACCGAACCTCGTTCTCCTTTGACCCCAAGACCGGCATCCCCATTCAAGAACCACGAGACGGTGATGTCGTCGGCGGCACGGCGCGACAGCCCGAATTGCTGCTGGAGTGTCTTCGAAGCGTTGTCGACTTCGCTGAAGGCGCTGCCGATGCTGTCGCTGGTCGAGACCCCACTGACACTCTCGTTCGAGCGCGAGCGGGTGTAGGCATCGCGCAGTTCGCTGAAGCGGGTGACCGCCGAGCTGGTCGATTGCTGGGCAAGGTTGGAAAAGGTCTCGCTTTGGCCGCGGCTCTGGCTCGCCATGGTCGCGAGCCTGCTCGAGAAGTCCTGCCCAAGCGTCGGTGTAAATGGGTAGCTCGAGGTCGGCACGGTCGCGAACTCGGCTTGCGGGAAGCTGGTCGTTTGCGTGCCGTTGTCGGCAAAGCCGCGCGACTGCGCTGCGCCATAGGCGATGTTTGGTGCAAGGCTCGCCTGGGCAAACTGGCGCGAGAAGACGTTCGAGTTCTCAAGGCTGGTGTTGCCAAGCGAGAGATTGCCCGTGCTCGCCTCGCGTGCGGCTTCCTCGGCCGCGTTCTGGCTCGGATTGAGGTAGCTTGTCGCCTGTCCAGAGATCGCCATGGCCCCGCGCGCGACGCCGCCCGCAAGGAAGGGGATCGAGGCGACAAGATAGCCGGCAAGGATACCGATATCATTGTTGACGTCGGTCATGCCGGAGAAGGTCGCGAGCGTGAGCCCGCTTGCACCGCCCGCAGCGGCGACATCGCCCGCGCCTTTAAGCATCAGGATCATGTGGAGGATGACGAACAGCGGCCCCCAGGCGGCGAGGTAGAAGAAGCCCGTGACATAGCCGCGCAGCGCGATCGGACCGGTCCGCGGCATCAGGAACAGCGGGAAGAGTACCGGGAAAAGCGCGTAGAAGACCACGGTCAGCACGACATTGAGGATCGGCACCCATTTCATCGCATTGTGCGCGATCGAGGAATACGTTCGCTCGGTCTGGATATCGGCGCGGGTCTGCGCGAATACATCGACGCTCGATGCGCCGCTTGCTCCGGCAAAGCCGTGCATTGCCTGGTTCATCGCGTTGATGGTCAAGACCTGGCGAAAAATGCTGCTCGCGTCCTTCGAGACCCCGGTAAGATATTGGTAAGCCACCGGCAGATCGGCGATGAGCTTGGCCTTGGCGAGCGCTTCGGTTTGCTTAGGGTAGAGCTGGCGGCCGGCAACGAGCGTCATGTCGTCGATCATCCCCGCCCACTGGTTCGAGAGCGCGGTGTAGGCCTCGCGGCAGGTGACGATCGAGGCGGAAACCCTGTCATCGGCTTCGCGGGTGAGGAACTTCTGCGCGCGTGCCGCGCTCCCGGGCGCAATGGTCGCCCAGATGTCATTGCTCTCGGAAAATTCCTTCATCGAGTAGCGACCGAGCAGCAGATCGTAGAAAACGCATTGGCGAACGTGTTCGTCGAAATTGGCGGCGAACTCAGGATCGGCGATGCGCAGCGAGCGTGTCGCTTCGAGCAGGCGCGCGCCGTAGATCATGCCGTTCTTCGAATAATTGAGATCGTCGGGAAGCCCGAACACGGTCTCGGCCGAGCGCGTGAGGTAGTCTCCAGCCTGGCTGGTGAAGCTTGCCATCAGCGCGAGGCCCAGCGGGACGTTCGCAACAGTGGCCGGAGCAAGGCTCGGATTGACGCGATCGGTGACCTGCACATCCATGCGCGGCACCATCAGGCACATGTAGATGAGCGTCGCGCCGAGGAACCAGTTGAGCCACGCTCGCCAGTCCTGGTTGAACGCCACCACGATCACCGCAAGCGCGAACCCCATTACCAGCGCGACCTGGATCAGGCTTTTGTAGCCGCCCGCACCGGTCCATGCGGCGACGGCGTTGAGGACATTGACGATGTACTCGCCGCCGCCGGTGGTGAAGATCTCGACCATGCGCGCCTCAGGGGACGATCGAGCGCGACTGCAGTCCACGCGACCAGTCGAGCGCGGCGGACATCGAAGGCGACATCGAGGCGGCGAGCGCGTTCTCGATCATCGCGGTCTTCTCGATGATCTGCATGATCGCCGAGACCTTGGCCTGTCCGGTCGCCTGCCGCTGGACGAGGCCAGTGCGAACCTCGGCGACCTGGCCGCGCCAGATCGCGAGCTTGGCTTCGTCGGCGGCGATGAAGCTTGCCATCGAGCGCCCGGCTTCGGACACGATCCGGTCGAGGATCGCATAGAGGAGGTCGATGCTGGCGATCTCGGCGAGCGTGTCGCGATCATCGGTCGGCATGCCGCGCCCATAGGCGGCCTGGACGGTGAGGATCTTGTACAAGGGGACCGAGGCTACTTGCAGCAGTTCCTTCTCGGCATTGCCGATCGCGGTGTCGGCGCGGATCGCATCGACCATGTTGCCGATCAGCAGCGCGACGCGCGGGCGGATCGCCTTGGCGTTGGCAAGGCTCATCTGTTCGAAGGTCGGATTGAGGCAAAGATCGGTCTCGTCGCAGCGGAACACCCTGACCGTCTGGCCCTGCGTCCCGTCGAGCAGCGCGCTCACCAGGGTGGACGACGCATCGCCTGCAAATGGCACGAACTTGCCTGCCTCATCGTCCTTGGGCGGCACGTAGATCACCGTGCCGATGAGCGTCATGGCGTATTCGGCAAGCTCGCGGTCGAAAGTGCCACCGGGGTTGAAAAAGGCGCTCTTCTTGAGGACGTGCCAGGTGTAGTTGCGGGCTACGCCGGGATTGACGTCGGCGTAATCGGCACCGGCGCCTTCATTGGTCGAGGCGCGCTGCCCGCGCGTGCCGCAGCCGTGCTTGGCCGCGGCATAGTCGGTGAAGATGCCTTCCGAATTGCCGATTGCTTCGCAGATCGCCTTGTCGGCCAAATCACCCTTGGGCCACAGGCCGCCGACCAGCCCCTGCGCCATTTCGCAGGAGTTGATCGAGAGGTTGTTCATGAGTTGCGCCTTCTGGCTGAACTCCTGCATGATCTTGTTGCACTCGGGGCAAACGGTATCGATCGCGAGGCTGAAGGCGAACCCGACCGCGTTGTTCGCGACCGCCTTCAGAAGCGCGACCATCTCGCTTGCGTTGATGAAGGAGAAGGACCCGGCGAAGATATCGATACCGCCGCAACCAGCGCGGGCACGCGGCAGCTGGAGATTGGCGATGCTAGTCGTCTTCTGGGGGAAGCGCGTCCAGACATTGCCGAGGCTGTAATAGCCTGCCGACTGGCCTTCGAAGGCGGTCGGACCCGTGACATTGGCCGCCGCGCCCATGTCGTCCATGAAGCGGTCCATGCTGTCGCCAACGTTGGCGGCAAGCGGGGAAGCGATCATGCTGGCGGCGGCGAGGGTCAGCGCCGCATTGCGAATGCTAGTAATCATGTCCGGCTTCCTTCGAGGTGAGGAGGTAGATGCGGTCCTGGAGTTCGTCGGCCGAGAGCACGCCGTAACCGATCGGGATCGGTCGCTTGGTCACGCTGTCCCACAGCACGAGCGCCGGCGTGGCCTTGCCTTCGAGGCCGAGCCTGGCGCGCTGGTTGGTCTCGACCTTGTAGTCCGGGAAATGGCGCGAGGGTCCGCCATCGGTCGAGATCGCGCGCACGGTGATGCGCCAGCGCTCGGCGACGCCCTTGACGATCGGGCTCATCACTTCGCAGGGTGCGCAGGTCGAGCTGTAGAAATAGAACAGGCCGTAGCGCTGCGAGAGCCGCGCCATCACGCTGTCGCGCTCGGCGCTGCGGGCATCCTGCCACTGTTTCTTTGCGAGCGCGCCGACCGGCCGCTCGAGCGTGTAGTCGAGTTCGGGGTCCTGCCAGATCGCGCGCTGCCAGACATCGGAGAAGAGCGAGGCGCGATCGAGCTGCGCGCGCTGGAGGCGGATATAGGCCGCCACATTCGCTTCGGTGGGATAGACGATCGCGCGGGCCTTCAACTCGCGTAGCTCGGCGGTGATCGCATCGAGTTCCTGCGTCGCCGCGACCGGCTCGATTTCAGGCGCTTGCGGTTCCTCCGCGGGCACAGGTTTGACGCAGTAGAACCAGTAGCCGAGCCTGCGCTCTTCGCAGTAGAGCGCGTCAGCCGCGGTGGTCGATGCAGTTTCCTGCCTTTCCTGGGCCAGGGCCGGAGCGGCGGGGAGCGCAGCGAAGCCAAGCGCAAGCGCGGTGAGGAGATAGAGATGGGTCATTGGCCGCCCCTTGCGTAATAGTCGTCGATCTTCTGCTGGATGAGGATGCTGGTCTCGAGTTCGTCGGGCAGCCGCGCGGCATCGGTGAACTCGGCATAGACCTCGCTGAAATCCATCCGGCTCAAATCGAGCCGGGCGAACTCGTCGAGGGTGAACCCCTCGCACTGTTCTTCCTTGGGCTTGTCCCAGGGCTTGGGAAGCTGCTTGCGGCCCTGCTCCTGCAGGATCCGCGAGAGCTTGCTCTCGAAGCAGCAATAGACCTTCTTCTTGGTCAGGCAGACGCCGAGGAACTTGTCCGAACAGTAGGTCCCGACATAGGCGCACAGCCCCTGCGCATCGCGCTGGTGGAGCAGCACTTCCTCGCGATCACAGCCAAGCGCGACCAGAAGGCTGATGCCCGGAATGAGCGGAAAGCCCTTGCCCTTGCAACAATTGAGCACGCCGAAGACCTTGGACGAGCAGGTGTTGCGCGTGCCGCGGAACAGCGTCAGCGTATTCGGGTCGAACTGTCCGCGCGCTTCGTCCATTGCATGCAATGCGACCGCGGCATCCTTGAACTCGTCGTTCGCGGTGCGCTCGATCGTCTCGCAGCTGCCATCGATGCAATAGACATCGCCGTCGCAGACATACTGCGTGGTGCTGTCTGTTGCCGGGAGTGGGCATTCGTAGATGCGCTCCCAGGTCTCGCATGGGACCTCATCGGTGAGACATTCCTCGCGCAAGAAACGGCAGGTGCCCTGGCTTTCGATGTCCGAGCAGTCGGTCGCCGTTTCGCGCGAGGTACAGGTGTAGCTGCGCTGCCATTCCCAGCACGGTCGTGTGACCGAGACGCCGTTCACGATTCGGGTCTGCGGATCGGCATCGGTGCAGATCTCGGTATCGAGCGTGCAGTCGCCATTGTCGGCAAAGCCTGAGCACTGGCTCTCGTCGGGGGTCGTCGTGACCGTGGTCGCAGTAGTGACCATGTAGGGTGTCTGCCCCGGGACTTGCTCGTCGCAGGTCAATTCGGTGATCGGGTCGCCCGGCTCGGAACACCACGGACGTCCGCCCGAGGAACTCCACTGCAGGCAGGTGTCGCGCCGTCCCGTCACGCGGCAGGAATAGCCGTCGAACCCGGCGCACTCGGGCTCGCCGGAGCCGTTGAAGTCGCCGAACCGGTTGCACAGGTAGTGGTACTGCGGAAGCTGGCTCACTGTCGTTGCCAGCGGCACCGCGCACTGGCCCGCCGACTGGTCGATCCGAGTGCCGGTGTTGCAGGTCGCGGTGTAGGTCCCGGCCGAGCCCGATCCGGGAGGCAGCGGGACGCAGGAGCCCTGGCCCCCGGCGATCGCCATGCCGCTGGTGTAGTCGAGCGGGCTCTCGTTGATCGCGAGGCTGCGCGCAATGACGTCCTCGATCTCGCCCGGATCGAAACGCGCGCGGTTGGCCACACTGTCGCGCATCGCGCGGTAACCCTGGTGGCCGCTCGCCACTGCCGCCGCATTGCCCTCGATCCGGTCGGGATCCTGCGCGAGCGTCTCGATCCCCCGGACCGCGTTGCGATCGTAGTTGGGGAGGGTCGCAGTGTTCGGCTGTTGCTGTGCCGCCTGCTGGGCCTCGCCGCGCAGGCTCTCGGCAAAGGCCTTGCCGTCGGCCTTCGCGTCCTGCTGCTGGGCTGCGGCGCTCGCGGTGAGGAGGAGCGCCGTAAAAGCGGTCACGGCGAGCTTAATCGGGTGTTTCATGGGCGCTGATCCCTCAGGCGGGCGAGGTGGAGGCGGGCAAGCTGCGCGCCCGGGCCGCCGCCATCGGCAAAGGTTTCGAGCGCGTCCTCGACGCTGACATTGCCCGCGATTCGGTCGTGCGGCGGTAAAGTGTCGGTGCAATCGAACCCGTCGCAGGGGCTGAAATCGCTCGCGACCATCACGAAGCTCGGTGCGACAGCGATATCGAAAGTGCGGAACAGCCGCGGATCGATCCCGAGCGCGCCGGCCTCGCTGCCATCGCGCCAGATCGCGGCGAGCCGCTTCTTGAAGGCCGCGCTGTCGCCTTGCGGGAAGCCGCGCAGCACGGTGACCCCGCCGGCGCGGGTGACGTCGCGGACCAGCGCCTTCAAGGAAGGCTCGGGCATCGACAACGAAGCAAAGGCAATGAAGCGCGGTACTTCGCCCATCGCCGCGACCTCGGCGTCGGCTGCGCTGCGGATCATGCCGTCGAGATCGAGCGGACCGACGCCGGCACTCGCCTGCGCTTCCTTCACATAGGCGGCGCGGTTGTCGAGTGCCGCCTGCTGCGTGGTTCGTGCGTCCTCGGCCAGCGTGTCGGCCCTGGTCCTGACCGAAGTCGCGAGTGCTTCGGCATCCTGGGCATGCTCGCTCGCGCGGGCGCGGATCTCGGCAAGGTCGAGATCGGGCGGAGAATCCTGCGCCGATGCGGCAGCGAAGGCAGCGGCTGTTGCCAGGCTGATGAGGACGAGGAGATGGAAGGCGTTTCTCATAGCGCGCAGCAATTCCTCTTGCGCCAGACCAAGTATCCCATGTCTTCGCCGATGGCGGGGATGACCTGTCCGGGGGACTGGAAGGTGGTCGAGGCACCGACGGGCGGGCAGGCGTAGCGGCCCTTGGTCGCCGGATTGGGGTTGGTGGCCTGGAAGCGGTATTGCTGCTTCCTCATCACCGGCATGAGGTATTTGCCGCACAGGCCCTTCGAGCCCATCGTGCCCCACGAGACGAGCTCGCGGTGAAGCTTGTAGGCGAAGCGCGAGAGCACGAGCCGCGAGGCCTGGACGTGACCTATGCTGGCCGAGACATTGCCGTTCATCGGATACATCGAACCCTGGCAGCCCGCGCACCAGAACATCTCGTCGAGCGGGAGGTTGGCGGTCGATGCGGCGCAATCCGCAGCGCAGGCGGCCAATGCCAGCGGGTTGGCGAAGAGCACGGCCTCGGGGTTGATGATCGCCGTGAGCTCGCTGTCCTGCCACAGCGGATCGATCTCGGAGATATAGAGGATGTCGATCGAGCCGGGCTCGAGGCACAGGAAATCGGCAACGATCTCCATCCAGTAGATCAGCGGATAGGCGTACCAGTGGACGTGCCAGCTCGAATAATACTGGCTCGCGCCGCCCACCGCCGATGGACCCGAGATCGAGCGGAAGCCGATATCGAAGCCCGGATCGAGTTTCATGCCGCCGAGGTTCACGAAGCACCATGGCTTCATGCTGACATCGGCAAGCCGCACCGGCTCCCAGAAGCCCATCGCAATCCCGGACCTCAGACCGCACAGGCATACGGGCAGGTCGGGATTGTCGGGATCGGGGCGATTGCTCGGCCAGATCTCCAGCCCGCCGATCGAGATCGGGAACAGGCACGACCAGCAGATGTCGGTGATCGGATTGACGAACTGCCCGGTGCATTTGCCCGGTCCGGCATCGGCTGAGGCAGGCGAAGAAAAGGCGAGCGAAAGCGCTGCCGTGAACAGCACGAGGAAGGCGCGGAAGCTGCTCATGGCTTGGCCTTTCGGGGCGGTAACGCGATCTCGCTCACTTCGAGGACACGCCCGTTCTGGCGCACCCGGGCGGGCACGGCCCTGATGCCGAACTTTTCGGTGAGATTTCCGCCCTGGTCGAAATAGAACCTTCGCTGGCGGGCTTTCATCAGCTCAAGCGGCGCGCCTTTGACGAGGATTAGCTTGGCATTGGGGTCTTGCCTGAGTGCCCAGGCGATCTGCGCCGGATCGTCGCCGTCGAGGAAGAGCAGAGGGACACGCAGCGCGACGCTATCGAGCGGATTGACCCGCGTTCCGGCCGCATGGATGAGCTCGCCCTTGGCCTCCCGGATATCGGCGGCGAGTGTGATCGTCGGATCGAAGGGCCAGCTGCGGCTTTCGTGCGCGCGGATCAGGCCGGCGACCGGGTCGGGACGGTTGACCCGCGCTATGGTGCGGCGCTTCAATTCCTGGTTGAGCTTCGCGGTCTCGCCCGACTTTTCCATCTGCGCTAGGCGCGTGTGGATCTGTTCGAGGAGGTCGCGCTCGATCACCGGAAACACCGCGCCGCGCTGGCCATAGTCTCGTGCCTGCAGGCTCGCAGGAAGCGCGGCGAGGAGAAGGGCGCCAAGCGGAAGGAGGGGGCGCATCACAGGATCGTCCTCCCGCTACCGAGGATCTGCCCACGACAGACGAAGCCGATTTCGCCGTAGCGACTGTCGAGCCCGCGTGGATGGCTGGTGCCGGTATAGTAGCAACCCTCGGGGATCACGCCTTCGGGGCCCCGCGTGAGCGGAACGCCGAGGCGCGTGACCTTGAGCAGGCTCGCAACCTTCCTGCCGTTGATGAAGACCGCGTCGCCCTCATGGCGCACGACATCGCCCGGCATGCCCAGCACGCGCTTGCCGAACATCTGCGGCCCTTCACCGAAATGTCTTTCGACGAGTTCGCTTCGCGGCGGCTCGAAGAAAATAAGGCTGCCGCGCTGGATCGCTGCCTTCTTGTCGAGCCAGAACGCCCAGTTGGGGAGGCTCGGGCTCGCATTGATGAGAAAGGCGTGGTCCTTGCTGAAGGCATCGAGCGGCGCCCAGGCGAGCGGCAGCAGGACGAGGCCCGAAAGCAGCAGCGGACGGCGTAGCGAGCGGGGCAGGCTCATGGCTGCTTCTCCCCGGCGAGCTCGTCCGCAATGCGCCGTTCGAGTTCGGGGGTCGCATCTTCGGCTGCCCCGGCGAGCACTGCCTCGGCGACGAGCACCACGCGGCCGTCGCGGCCCATGTCTGCGACTGCTGCCTCGGCGGCCTTGAGATAGGCAAGGCTCGCAGCCTGGACGACCGCCGGATCGGCATCGGCGCGCGCGGCCTCCTCAACGAATGTGCCGATGGTCTCGGCGAGCCGGACAGTGACGATCCGCTGCTTGGGGGAGCTGGTGACCTGCTGGGTAAGCCATGCGCCCCACAGCAGCGCGGCAACAAGCACCGCTACGGCGAGGAGTTTCGGGCCTAGCTGGCGAAGCGGGAGGTTCAGTCTATCCATGGCGGGGATATCCCTCGTTGTTTTGGCGGCAAAGGCGGCGGTCGAGGCGGCGCAGGAAGCTTGGCAGCCGCAGCAGCGCGAGCCCGCCAGCGGAGCTGAGGAAGGCGATCTGGAGGTCCTGCGCGAAGAGGTGCCGCGCGATCGGCTCGGCAGTGCGGTAGTGATCGGCGAGGTTGCCGAGCTGCGCGAACAGCGCCGTGAGGTCCCAGCCGGCGATGAGTAGAAAAACGAAAAGCGGCAGACCGAGGACCAGCAGCAGCGTGCTCACAGCGAAGCCTGCTGCTTCGAGGAGGACGAGGCAGGTGCCCTGGAACAGCGCGAGCCAGTTTACGGCGCGATGCTTTTCGCGGGCGCGTTTGGCAGTCGGAAGCGGCACGCGGTCGACGAGCGTGGTGGTCTCGAGCACCATCATGCGCCTCCTTCCACGCCGGCGACGAGCGCGACCGCGCGTTCGAGCGGCATGCCGCTTTCGACATGGCGGCGGATCGCGGCATAGGTGTCGGGATCGGAGGAGAAGATCGTCGCCGAGAGCGGATCGAGCACGAGCCGCCCGACGGCTTCAACCTCGGGACCCTTCAGGTAGATCTCGCTGTATTCACTGCCCGAGCGCTTGAGGCTGCGGATCAGCGTTTCGGTGCGGTCGTCCATGTCGAGCCGGGCTTCCTTGCGGAAATCGGCAATGGTCTCGGGCTTCTGCTGGAGCACCAGCATCCAGTCGCTGTTCTCGAGCGCGGCGCGCGCGCCATCGGACTTGTAATAGTCATTGAGCGACTGGGTGGCGGTGGCGAGCGCGCCGCCATATTTGCGTGCGGTGCGGGCGTAGGTCTCGACGAACTCGCCCATCGAGCCGCCCTTGAGCATCGCCCAGGCTTCATCGATCAGCAGCAGTTTCTTGGTGCTGCGCGAACTCCGCGTCATCGCCTGGCCGGTCATAAACATGATCGCCGAAAGGACGACGCTTCGCAGTTCCTCGCGGCTCGCGAGATCGCTCATCTCGAAGACGGTGAAATCGTCCTCAAGCGCGAAACTCGCCTTGCCGGAAAAGAACCCGGCATAGCTGCCACCGCGGCAGAAGGGCGCGATCGCAGTCGCCAAATCCTTGCCCGCCTCGTTCTCGCTTTGATGGAGTGTATGTGCGACATCGTCGATCGCGCCGCCGCTGCCGAGCGCTTCCCAGACCTGCGTCACTGCCCGGTCGATGAGGCCGCGCTCGGTGTCCAAGGGGGCTGCACTCGGCCGTGCCATCTGGCCAACGATTGCCTTGATCATGGCGAAGCAGTCGAGGCGGTAATCCTCGTCTTCGTGCGCGCGGGCATCGTCGACCATCGAGAATGGGTTCAGGGAAAAGCCCGAGGCGAGCGTGAACTCGACGAAGCGTCCGCCCTGCAGTTTGACCGAATGCTCGAAGCTGCGCCCGTCGTCGATCACCACGACCTTGGCGCCCGCACCGCGGAGCGCTGTGCAGAGCTCCTGCAGCAGTACCGACTTGCCCGAGCCCGACTTGCCGCAGATCGCTATATTGTGATTGCCGGCAGTGTTTTCGAATGGCGACCACCAGAAGGGCTGGCCGCGTCGTCCCAGGAGCAGCAGATGCGGGATTGCGCCGCCGAGATACTCGCCCTGCAGCGGGGCGATGTTCGCCGCGGTGGTCGAGAGCATGGTGCGGAAGCGCTTAAGGCGCGCAAGGTCGTGGACCAGCCCGTCGGCAAGGCTCAGCGGGAAGGCCGCGACGAGACCCTGCAACTGGAGGAAACGTTCGTCGGCGAGGTCCCAACCGGCGGCCTTGTAGATCGCCTTGACCGTGCGTTCGTGCGCGTCGCCATCCCCCAACGGCGAGATGGTGGTGAGTCCGTAGAACAACTTGACCAGCTTCTTGCCCGCCTGGAGCTCGGCCTGGACATGCTTCCATTCGGCCGATTGCTCAGAAAGCCTCGGCAGGAAGCGCGCGCTCCTGGTCTCCGACAGGCTGGTAGTGCGCATGAACTTGTAGCCTGCGCGCGCCGAGGCCGCTTCCTGGTCGGGATAGTGGAGGCACAACATGGTCGCGGCGGGACAGGGAAAGCGCAGCTTGTCGGTGAACATGTCGCCGATGAGCCGCGCGCATTCCCACGGTGCCCAGCGCTCGGGGGTCGAACGAACGCCGTAATGGCGCACGTCGAAGCGGTCGGGATAGCAGGTGCCCATCTGGGGAATACCGTCGCGGCTGCGTCCGGTCTCGCGGAACCGCTCGGTCCGGAGGATCAGCCGGTCGTCCTCGACCTCAAGTTCTATATCGCGGCGGATCGCCTGGACGTCGAGCGTGTCCTCGCGGTTCCAGTGCGTAAGATCGAGCTCGCGCGCGGTGGTCGGCGAGGTCAGCTCGTCGATCAGCGCGAGAAGTCCGGCCGGTTCGAGCCGGTTGGAGGCAAGACCCAGCGAATTGAGCATCCCTGCCATCCCGTCGCGGCATTCGGTCAGCTCGGCGTCGGTGACGCTCCCGGGCACGGGAACGCCGAGCGACAACACGAGGCGGACATGGCGCGCGTGGAACGGCGCATGCGCCGAGCCCGAATGCCAGACGAGGTCGTAGAGGCGGTTGGTCCGCGCCTTGGCGATGGCTTCGTAGATCCCGCCCTGCTCGTAGCGCGGACCGAACCAGGGTCCGACGATCGCTCCGATCCGGGGGGAAGCGAAGTTCAGGACCTGCAAGCAGGCGCCCTGCGGCAGGCTCTCGGAGAAGAACTGCCCGAGGATTTCGCCGGTGCGTTCGTCCGCCCCGATCAGCGGGGTCACTTCGAGCACGAAGCCCTTCGAATGCGCGTTGCGATAGAGACCCGGCCCTTCATCGTACACGCGGTAGGGGAGCCAGTCCGAGAGCATGTCGAGCGCGAAGCTCGGCCGGGCATGGTCGGCCTGCCGC
>JACLAD010016052.1_pt1 | contig 81025 bp, 76 predicted proteins | sample 8027901 | NCBI WGS metagenome assembly JACLAD01 (sample SAMN15725071, study PRJNA655200) | protist metagenome | isolation source: fluorescence activated cell sorting (FACS) single amplified genomes of... | place: Spain: Blaines Bay Microbial Observatory, Mediterranean Sea | collected 2016-07-05 | reverse complement strand
TGGAGTGAAAGATCGTTCAGAACAAAATTTTCCTCTGGAGGACATATGAAGTTCAAAGAATTGGTGATGCTAGCATCAGCTCAAATGCTGATCACAGGAGTTGTGTATGCGGCAAAATACCAGGAAGCACCAGAATTAGCCGAACTGGTGAAGTCAGGTAAACTGCCTGCCGTCGAAGAGAGATTGCCAGACAATCCAGTAGTCGTTGGTCCTGGAAGGGAAGTGGCACTTGACGACTTGCCAAACTGGGAAGTTGGGAAATACGGTGGTGAGTTCAGGTCAATTTCCCATCTCAGTGATTATGACTGGAATCTCAGGGACGCAGTAAACGAGGGATTTTTATCGACTCCAGCACATAAAGCCGGACCGATTGAGGCGAATATTGCTGAAGAGTTTGATATCAATGACGACTACAGCGTCTTTTACTTTAAGTTGAGGAAAGGATTGAAGTGGTCAGATGGAGTTCCAGTCAGTACAGAGGATGTCAGGTTCACCTACGAAGAGGTAATCAAGAATGAAGAGATTACTCCTACGCCCCACTATCGTTTTAGGAGTGGATGTAAGCCAGACGGCAAACTTGCTGAATTAGAAATCATTGATGATCTTGCTTTCCGCATCACTTACGAAAAAGGATGTGGCAGATTGATGAAGCATTTTGGTGCGAGTCAAGTCTGGGGTGCCCAGTATAACGACTGGATGCAACCAAGCCATGTGCTGAAAAAGTATCATCCTGATCATGCGAGCAAAGCTGAGATTCAAAGGCTGCTTGAGGAGAAGGGATACAATGATGATGAATGGGTAAGGTTGTTCAAAGATATTCACGTTGAATGGTACGAAATACCAAGAAAAGTAACAGCTGGGTATCCGAACCTAGGGCCATGGATTCGCGTCGAGTCCTCACCAGAATTAATAGTCATGGAGAGAAACCCATACTATTTCAAAGTTGATACAGCAGGGAATCAACTGCCCTATGTGGATCGATATGTCTCTGTTCAGGTGGCCGATGCGGAGAACATCCCTCTAAAAGTGATTGGGGGTGAAGTGAACTTCCATCGCGATCTGATTGAGCACGACAAGGTTCCATTGCTCAAGAAGAATGAGAAGAATGGAAACTATCGGGTATACACCAACCTCGTCTACCATAACGCTCCAGTAGCAATGATGTTCAACTACAATAATCCAGATAAAAACTGGCAAAAAGTTGTCTATCAGAAGGAATTCAGGCTGGCAGTAAACATGGCGATAAACAACCAAGCGATTATCGATTCCCAATTCTTAGGAATGGGAAAAAGATCAGAGTGGTTTCCTTTGGAATTCAATCCAGCAAAAGCGTCATCTATTCTCGATTCGATTGGGATGGATCAGAAAGACGCTGAGGGATTTCGTATAGGGCCAGATGGAAAAACGTTTGAGATAATCTTTGAGATACCGAACACCGCTGGAGATTGGATTCGGATGGCAGAACTGATTAGATCAGATTTGCAGGAGATTGGGCTGAAGACAACTCTGAAAGCAATTAGTGATGACTTGTTCCAGTCAAGGAGAAACTCAAATGAACTATACGCAGCAATGAGCTGGATGGATGATGTAAATTGGCCCTATCTAGTGTTTGACTACATGCCAGACCAGAGGATCAATTGGGGCTCAAAGTGGCACGAATGGTACACCTCAGGAGGTCAGTCTGGAGATGAGCCACCACTATGGATTAAAAATCTCTATCAGATTGATGAAGAGATTCGAAAGGTGTGGCCAGGAACAGAGAGAGCGAAAGACGCAGAAGCTGTATTTGCCTCATGGATGAAGGAGTATATCCCACTATTTCCAGTTGCGAGGGATGTTGTTGGACCAGTGATTATTCCACCAAATGCAGGAAATATTGCAGAGAGTGGATTTTCTTCTGCAACCTTCTTCGCTGCTGAGCAAATTTTCTTCAAATAATTTCTAACCCGACAGCAATCACAATCAGTGATTGCTGTCCTCAACTAACAAATAAAAATAGTGATGCCCAAACTGAAAAAGATGAGAGTTTAATAAAGATGCTCTACTACATCTTTAAAAGGGTTTTAATACTCATACCTCTCTTATTCTTTATCTCTGTACTGATTTTTGTAGTTATACAGCTACCACCAGGAGATTTTTTAGATATATATATTTTTAGCCTCAAGCAATCTGGCATCGAATTATCACCAGATGTAAAACAAAGTCTAGAAAGACAATATGGACTAGATCAGCCATATTGGTATCAATATTATCGCTGGATCTCAAATATTATATTAAGAGGTGATTTTGGCTACTCTTTTGGATGGAATCAGCCAGTAAATAATATTCTGGAAGAGAGAGTTTTAATTACATTAATTATTTCAATTGCCAGTATTTTTTTAGTCTGGGTTATATCGATTCCAATCGCTGTTATTTCTGCCACTCGCCAGTATTCCTTATTTGATTACCTATTTACATTTATTGGTTTTGTTGGTTTAGCAGTTCCAAACTTTTTGCTGGCATTAATGCTTGCGTGGTTTGTTTACGAAAAAACAGGCCTTGCAATCACTGGATTGTTTTCAAAAGAATACATGGATCAGGGTTGGAGTTTTGATAAGTTTATAGATCTATTGAAGCACATTTGGCTTCCAGTTGTTATTGTAGGTGTTGCAGGGACTGCAGGAATGATTCGGGTATTGAGAGCCACCTTGCTTGATGAATTGAGAAAGCAATATGTGATTACCGCGAGAGCAAAAGGTGTCAGTGAGATTAAATTATTAATGAAATATCCAATACGAATTGCGCTGAATCCTGTCTTCAGTACGATTGGGTGGCTATTACCAGCGACCTTCTCTGGAGAAGTTATTGTTGGTATTGTTTTGAATTTGCAAACAATTGGACCAGTGTTGATGAGAGCTACTCTTACACAAGATATGTATTTGATTGGAAGCATTGTACTTATTCTGAGTTTTTTAACCGTAATTGGGACTTTAATTTCAGATATTTTACTAGCCTGGTTAGACCCTAGAATAAGATATTAAATAAAAAGAAGTGCAAAAATCATCACGCCATTACGAATCAATTCTGAACGCGACCCAAAGTCGTCTTATTTGGCTTCGTTTTAAAAAACACAAAATCGCTGTATTAAGTTTAATTTTATTAGTAATTCTTTATGGAGTTAGCCTTTTCGCAGAGTTTTTTACTCCTTATGACATAGAAAAAAGATTTCCTGGTTTTGAGAACGCAAGACCTTCCACCATCTATTTATTTGATGAAAATAATAAATATATTGGTTTTCATTTTTATGAATTTGAGAAGAAGATAAATCGAGAAACATTTGAAGTTGAATTTGTTGAAGATAAGAAAAAACCAGTAAAAATTAATTTTTTTATTGCTGGCGATGATTATAAGTTATTAGGTGTAATTCCTGCCAATTTAAAGTTTTACTATTCTGAAAAACCTTTCTTTTTATTTGGTGGAGATAGACTAGGAAGAGATCTATACACAAGAACTATGATTGGGATGAGAATCTCACTATTTATAGGTCTTGGTGGGGTGTTTTTCAGTTTTGTTTTGGGATGTTTGTTTGGTGGTATATCTGGTTACTTTGGCGGATTTATTGACAGCGTAATCCAAAGGATGATTGATGTGTTACTATCGATACCAACAATCCCTCTTTGGATGGCACTTGCTGCAGCAATACCAAGAGACTGGAGCGTACTACAGACTTATTTTGCAATCACAATTGTTTTAGCAATTGTAGGTTGGGCTGGATTGGCAAGAGTGGTACGTGGCAAACTACTCGCTCTACGGGAGGAGGACTATATACTTGCAGCGCAGATTGCTGGAGTAAAAGAGTCCAAAATTATTATCACTCACCTGCTTCCCAATTTTTTCAGTTATCTGATTGTTCATCTGACGCTGGCTATTCCTGCAACGATTTTGGGTGAAACAGCATTGAGTTTCTTAGGGTTAGGAATTCAGCCTCCAGCTGTAAGTTGGGGATCTCTGCTCAAAGACGCTCAAGATCTTGTAACGGTTGCTGAACGGCCCTGGCAGTTGATACCCGGAGCTTTTGTCGTCTTTGCTGTTTTGATGTTTAATTTTATTGGTGATGGTTTGAGAGATGCTGCAGATCCTTACTCTTAGATAAAAATACAGAATGGCTATTCAGAAAGAATTACAATTTTTCCCTGTAGATAATGCCAACAAAAAAAGATTAAGTATCGAACAGATAGAATCATTTAATAAAAATGGTTTTATCTTTCCAATTACAGTGTTCAATTCTGTTCAAATTGGGAAGATTTCAAACTACTTTAACTCGCTTTTAGATAGTGCAAAAAAAGTCGGATATGAAGATTATTCTATTAATGGCTGGCACTATCACTGTCGGGGAATTTACGACATAATGATGAATTCCATAATCTTAGATTATGTTGCAGATCTACTGGGGCCAAACGTATTGAATATTATGACTCATCTTTTCTACAAGAGATCTCATGATGAGAGAAGAGTAAGCTGGCATCAGGATGCTTCTTACTGGCCACTGACACCAACAAAAACGGTGACTGTATGGTTGGCCTTGGATGATGTGAGCGAACAGAATGGCGCCATGAAATTTATTCCTGGATCACACCGTCATGGCCAGATCCCATTTCAGAAGAGTGATCTTCAAGAACATAATGTTTTGAATCAAACGGTTACTGACCCTCAAGGATGGGGCGAAAGTGCGGTGAGTGTTGAGTTGAAGGCTGGTCAAATTTCCATTCATTCTGATCTTCTTCTACATGGCTCAGAGCCTAATCTTTCGACAACGGACAGAAGGGGCCTGACCCTGCGGTATATGCCATCAGATGTTCAGTGTATTGATTCGAACTTTGGAAAGAATCGTCGGGCATTCCAATGCTTGGGTAAAAATACTGAAAAATACTGGTCTGTCTTGCCACCTCCGATTGGGGAGGCAATCCCACTCAAATTGGAATCTCCATTGTGAGTACTGCACCACTCCTCTCCATCCAGAATCTACGTGTTGAATTTCATCTTGATGAAGGCACTCTGAATGCTGTCAATGATGTTTCTCTTTCAATTGATAAAGAGCAAACACTTGGCATCATTGGTGAGAGCGGCTGTGGAAAAAGCGTAACGGCTCAAAGTGCTTTAAGGATCATTCCTAAACCTGGTCAAATCAAGTCAGGGTCAATTTTATACCATGGTAACGATGGCCAAGTTACTGATCTAGCATCATTGAGTCCAAATGATAAAAAACTGAGAGATGTTCGAGGTAAGGAAATCTCAATGATTTTCCAGGAGCCAATGACTTCTCTAAGTCCCGTGCATACTATTGGGAATCAAATTCAGGAGAGCATACTCTTACATACGGATTTCGATAAGAAAGCTTCCAAAGAACTAGCAATTGAGATGCTTACGAAAGTCGGTATCCCTTTGGCAGAGAAGAGGTTTGATTCCTATCCTCATCACCTGTCAGGAGGAATGCGGCAAAGAGTGATGATCGCTATGGCTCTTAGTTGTAGCCCTCGCCTACTGATTGCAGATGAGCCCACAACAGCCTTAGACGTAACAGTTCAGGCCCAAATCCTACAGCTCTTGTCAGAATTCAAATCCTCCCAGCAGATGAGTATGCTTTATATTTCTCATGATCTGGGAGTAGTTGCTGATATAGCTGATAATATTGCTGTAATGTATCTCGGCAGAGTAATTGAGATTACATCAAAGGAGAAATTATTCTCAGAACCTAAGCATCCATATACCTGTCTACTTATCGAGAGTATTCCCAAGATTGGCTTATCCAAAGATCAGCGACTCTCGACGATAGAAGGTAATGTGCCAATCCCACTTAATCTCAAGCATGAATGTGGTTTTTTCTCTAGGTGCCCAAAGAGGGTGGAAGGCCTCTGCAATAAAGAAATTCCTGAATTAAATGAAATTTCTGATGATCATAAAGTAAGTTGCTTTCTTTATGATCAGAATAATGACTAGTAAAATCTCTATGGCTGAACCAGAAAAGCTACTGATGTCTGTGCGTAATTTAAAGAAACATTATCCTATTGGTAGTAGTTTTTTTAAATCAAATAACGAGTATGTCAAAGCTGTAGACGGAATTGATCTGGATCTCTACGCAGGGAAAACACTAGGACTTGTTGGGGAAAGTGGCTGTGGTAAATCAACTTTTGGGAAATGTATTATACGGGCAATAGAGCCCTCTGCTGGAGAGATCAAAGTTTATCTCGATAAAGAGTATTCTATTCGAGAAATGAGAAAGGGTGAATTTCGAGCTTTTCGGAAAAATCTCCAGATGATTTTTCAGGATCCAAATTCCTCGTTAGATCCTCGGATGACGATTAGAGATGTCATTTCTGAGCCGATTAAAGCCAATTCAAATATTAGCAAGATTCAGGTTGAAGAAAAGGTGAAATACTTGATGGATATAGTTGGTTTGAACCCAAATCAATTGTATCGTTATCCACATGCTTTTTCTGGAGGACAACGTCAAAGAATTGGGATTGCAAGAGCATTGGCTAGCGATGCGAAAATCATTATCTGCGATGAAGCTGTTAGCGCCCTAGATGTTTCTGTTCAAGCTCAAATCATAAATTTGTTAAAAGATTTGCAAGAAAAATTTAACTTAACACTATTATTTATTTCTCACGATCTAAGTGTCGTTGAGCATCTGTCTGATTCTGTTGCTGTAATGTACCTCGGAAAGATCGTTGAAGCTGGTACAAGTAAAAGTGTTTTCAATAATCCACAACATCCTTACACAGAGGCTCTATTATCCGCAGTACCCAAAGGATTCTTAGCAAAAAACAAAGAAAAAATAATTTTGAAAGGTGAGATCGCAAGTACAGGAAATGTTCCGAATGGCTGTACGTTTCATCCTCGGTGCATATATGCAAAAGATATTTGTAAATCTAACATACCTCCTGAAAATAAAGTGTCAGTCAATCAACTAGTTTCGTGCCACTTCAATCATGAGCTTAAGCTCCATGGTTTTGAATACTACACTTCAACATAGCTTACATGAGACAGCAAATACTCTTTCTATATTTAGAAAATTCTTCCTTAGATTCAAAAGTGATATCATGGGGGTTTTGGGACGGTACAGGTAAGACTCAATCTTATGCAGGAGATTCAGATTCACCACCCTATGAGACAGGCTTTGATGCTATGCTCGACGGATGGTTTTTGATTCAAGCTTCGCCACTTCTAACTGCTGCTAGCGGTAACGAATATAAAACGAGCTTTTTCCAAAATGAATTTATTTTTGAAAAAAAGGTATTAGGAAATGATTGATAATCTTAATTTACTTACAACATCTCAAATGGCTGAGTTTGCAGCTAAGGGTTGTTTAAGATTTGACGGACTAATTGATAATGATCTTAATCAAGAATTTTTAGATTTATTTGCTGAAGATATTGGTTCTGATGATAGGTATGTTAATAGGGTCATTCCAAACTGCAAACCAGGCACCGATTTACCAAAAGCATTTTCTCAGGATCATCCCCTTAGTAGGATTTTGGCACAACCTGTCGTTGCAGGAACCCTGAAAAGCTTGCTGGGAACTAATCCAATTTTTGATCATCATCATGTTCACATGACTTTCCCAAATAGAAGTCGTGTACAAACCAATCATCAGGATTCAACGATTGATTTGAGGTCAAAAAATTTCGACATTCAGATGATTTACTTCCCCCACGAAGTAAACGATAAGATGGGTGGAACGCGCTATATTCCAGGGACTCATCTCAGAACTGTCCACGAATCCCAGATTGCTCGATATCAAAATATTCGTGGCCAGATCCGTGTAACTTGCCCCGCTGGCACCATCATCTTTTTCCATCACGGAATTTGGCATGGTGGTGGAAAAAACACGAGTGATGTCCCAAGAATCATGTATAAGCTTCGACTTCAGCCATCAGGATCCCAATCGCTTCAGTGGGATATCAGTGACCTAACTGAGGAGAGAATTAAGAGTTGGCAAAGGCCGATTTTTCACGCCTTTGGGAAACGTGAAGAGGATGATGTACCCTCTAAACTTATGTCTCATGAGCCGTGGTTCGACAATACTAGCCGACTTGAGTATATGAATAGAATCCGTTTTTGGCGAACACTACTTAATGATGCGGAACTTGACATAGATTATTGGTTGACACGGGTAGAGAATGAACCAGCAAGCACGAATCATTAATGTGTCTCGTGTTCAATCCCTGTTGTATTAGAAACGAATAGTATAGCAAAAAACTGCAGCTTCGAAGTTTATGTTTATGGAAAATTCAGTTTTGTTGAATTCAATTCAAATGGCCGAATTTGCAGCCAGAGGATGTCTCCGCTTTGATGGTTTAATTGATGAATCATTGAATAGAGAGTTTCTAGATTTGTTTCCCGTCAACATTGGAGAAAATGATAAGTATGTCAATAAGCTCATTCCTAATTGTAAACCGGGAAAGTTTTTGTCAAGTTCATTTCCTGTCAACCATCCAATCAGTAAAGTTCTTGACAACCCAACTGTAGCAGGAGTCCTTAAAAGCTTGATGGGGACTAATCCAATTTTTGATCATCATCATGTACACCTGACCTTTCCAAACAGAAGTCGCGTACAAACCAATCATCAGGATTCAACGATTGATTTGAGGTCGAAAAATTTTGATATTCAAATCATCTATTTCCCTCATGAGGTGACGGCAGAAATGGGTGGAACTCGCTATGTTCCTGGAACGCATCTGCGCACCATTCATCAATCTCAGATTGCTCGATACCAAAATATTCGTGGTCAGGTCCGTGTAGTATGCCCCGCTGGTACCATTATTTTTTTTCATCATGGCATTTGGCATGGTGGTGGAAAAAACACGAGTGATGTCCCAAGAATCATGTACAAACTTCGAATACAACCATCTGGATCTCAATCTCTCCAATGGGATACTACTGATATCAACAAGGAAAGAATACTGAATTGGCAAAGACCTAAATTAAGTGTTTTTGATAATGCTGGTTCCGATGAAATTCCCAATATTCTCATGTCTTCTGAACCTTGGTTTGATAACTCTGGTCGACTTGAATACATGAATAGAATTCGTTTTTGGCGAATGTTGTTGAACGATCCTGATATTGATATTGATTACTGGTTGACCAGAGTTGAGAACGAACCAGCTCGACAACATCCAACACATGCTTGAGACATTGTAAGCAAACTGAAAGCAGAAATATCCTGTCGAATAAGGACAATGTTCGAAAAAATCTTTGATTCAGTCTCAATAACATTTCTCCATTTAGATGCATCGGTGTAGATCAGATATTCTGGAGTTAATTCCAGCAGATCAAGCACAACTTGTGGAATGGCTAGCTGTCCCACATCAATCGGCATATGCCATTCGTAAGCTGAAACAACTTGGATCTCGTGCAGTGCCTTCTCTAAGGCATGGCCTACAGCATCCAGAACATTTGGTCCGAGTCGGTTGTTGCATAGTGCTGGACCATGTCTATGATGATTCTTGCCTGCCTGGTTTGATCGAAAACCTGAACCACCCCCACCCGGATGTGCGTACGTGGGCACTGCATGCGCTGGCCTGTGATCGCTGCAAAAAAGGAGTGTGCAGACCCGCTGAAAACCTTATTCTTGACCCAGCAATTCGCCTTCTTCTCTATGATCCCGAACGTAAGGTGCGACAAATGGCTGCAGGAATGCTAGGCCCAAGTGTTCATCGTAGTACTGGGGTATTACAGGCGCTTCAGCAAGCACACCGAAGTGATAGCCATCCTGCAGTACGAAAAGTGTGTAGTTGGTGGATACCTGGTGGAACTTGTTTTGTTAAATCTCTGCCATAACTTCTTTCTAGATATATTTTATATAGCTTTTTCAAAAGTGAATTAGTGCATAGCACGGATACAATAATTGATTAGTCAGTACTAATGACGATCTAGACGCAATAAATTATGAATATTATTTACATAATTACTGATCAACAGAGATACGACACAATTAATGCGTTAGGCTACCCTTTTATGGAGACGCCTAATATTGATAAATTGGTTAAAGAAGGCTGTACATTTAGCAATTGTTTTGCAGCAGGTCTATCCTGTGCTCCTTCAAGAGCTTCAATTTTTAATTGTTATTATCCGCATACGACTGGAATTATTAGAAATGCGTGTAGCTGGAAGCATTCCTGGATCGAACTGCTGTTAAAGAAAGGATACCATACTGTAAATATTGGCAAGATGCATACTTGGCCTTTCAACACTACCTGTGGGTTTAAGGAGCGCTATAATGTAGAAAACAAGGATCGCTTTCTTGAAGGTAGATACTATTTTGATGAATGGGATAAAGCACTTGCTTCGCACGGTCTAGTAAAGCAGCAGCGCTCAAGCTATCGAACTAGAGAAGATTACGGAACCTCTTTGGGTGCTTTTGATTGGGAACTGCCTGAGAAAATGCACGCGGATATGTTTGTTGGTGACATGGCAGTCTGGTGGATAAAAAATCACCCAATTTCACAGCCGCTATTTCTTCAGATTGGCTTCCCAGGCCCTCATCCACCTTACGATCCTCTACCATCTTTTTCCTCCCGTTATCTAAGCAAAGATCTTCCAATCAATGATGTCAGTATCGCTGAGCTAGAGTCTCTTCCACCACCCCTCAAAGCCTACAGGAAACATTGTACGGAAGTAGACCATGATTCAATTCTCGATCAGTTATTCCCAACTAAACAACAAAGGCTCAGACAAAGAGCGTACTATTTGGCGAATATCACGATGATCGACCAAAAGATTGGTGAAATTCTTAAAGCACTTGCAGAACAGGGTTACTTGGATGATGCAGTTATTGTGTTTACCTCTGATCATGGCGACTGCCTTGGTGATCATGGCCTAAGCCAGAAATGGTCAGGTTATGATCAGGTAGTGCGTGTTCCTGCAATTGTTTGGAAGCCTGGAACGATCAAAGCAGGTCAGGAGGTCAATGGCTTGTGCCAACAGTTTGATATTTCACAGACGCTACTTGAAATGGCTGAGATCCAAATCCCGGCATCCTTCGAAAGTGAGTCAGTGACGGAGAGCTTGCTTGGCAAGTCACAGTTAGGCAGAGAGTATGTTTTCGCGGAGCAGGGTGGTGATGGCAATCTAACGGATGCTCAAATGGTAACTATGATCCGTTCTGCGAAATGGAAAATGATCTATTATGCTGGGGAAAAATTCGGCCAACTGTTTGACTTAGCAAAAGATCCCTTAGAAGCTAAAAACCTCTGGGATGACAGTAGCTATGATAGTGAGAGAAGATCACTACACGAAGCTCTATTAGATTGGCATATTCAAAGTCAGTATCGTACCCGTGACTGGGTCAGTGATTACAGATAGGATAATAAAAGTAATGAGTTTTCAGAGGGAGTTCAAGCACCAATATTGGTAGGAGTAAAACACAAATTTTAAAAAATTATATCTAAACTTTTATATTAAAGATATAAAAATAAAATCAATTTAAAAAAACAATAAAAATACCAATACAGAAACTATAAGATCACAGTAGATGGTTCATGTAGTACCCTGATTTAAATACTTAAATTTATTTTCCCAATTTGCCTCTAGATTAGTTCTCCAGGTTTCAGCAGCATACTTTAGTTCTGTAGTCAAAGATGGTTCTGATTCACTTAGGTTTTTAGATTCTGCAGGATCTTCAGATAGATTAGCAAGAAAGATACGGTCTTCGTCAGGCTGGCCCTCGACAATTTGGCCATTCAAAACAAGCTTCCAATCCCCCCTTCGAATACTCGTTTGGTCATTCATTTCCCAGAAAAGGTCTCGTTCTAACGCTGGTTGCTTGCCCTCAATGAAACCAGCCTGAGAAATTCCGTCTAACTCTAAATCAGATATATCCAAGTTCAGCCATTCACAAATAGTGGGTAACATATCAAAAGAACAAAAAGGCTCTTCAACAACTTTGCCGGCAGGCACTATACCAGGATAATGTACAATTCTTGGAACACGTACCCCTCCTTCAAATAAACTAAACTTGTGCCCCTTGAATCCTCCAGACGAACCACCATAATAGGGATCTAGGGTCCCATCTAACCAATTTCGACTTTCCCTTGACGGACCATTGTCTGAGGTAAAAAAAGTTATTGTATCCTCATTAAAATCAAGTCGGGTCAATTCATTGAAAATTTCGCCTATACCGTCATCTACAGCACTCACCATAGCAGCCATTACTTGCCTATCCCACGGTAAGTCTGCAAACCGGTCCATATATTTTTGAGGAGCATGCATTGGATAGTGTGGTGCGTTGTATGGGATGTATAGAAAAAAAGGCTTTGAAGCTTTCTTTGCCTCACGGATTGCTTGAATAGAGTATTCTGTAATAACCTCAGTAAGATACTCTCCATTTTTTCAAACTTCTTTATTATTGACCCACAAGTCATGAGTTGGATTGATACCAGGGCCTTCTCGGTTCATTCCCCAGTAAAAGATATGACTGAAAAAATCCACACATCCCGCAAGAAAACCAAACCACTGGTCAAATCCATGATCTTGAGGACGACATCCCTCAGCAAGTCCTAGATGCCATTTACCACTCATGGCAGTATGATAAATTAGTTGGTCTCTTAATATTTTAGGTAAAGTTAGAGTTTCTTTGGGCAAGCCAGTGGCTTTGCGGTGTCCATCTAAAATTGCTCTAACACCAGCATTGGCTGGATAACGGCCGGTCAGGAGAGCAGCCCTTGAGGGAGAACAAACTGGAGAGTTGGAATACCAACACTTAAATCTAGCCCCTTCATTGGCCAAGCAATCAAGATTTGGAGTTTTAACAACAGTTGCGCCCATACAGCTTAAATCACCGTATCCTTGATCATCAGTCATTATTACAATTACATTCTTTTTCATTGTATTCCAAAATTATTACAATTTAATTTTCTATTTGAGGGCACCCTGAGTTAAACCAGAAATGAGTTTTTTCTGAAGTGGTAGAAATAGGATTAAAGTCGGAATGATTGTGATTGTACAACCTGCCATCAAAGGCCCACATTGAACAGTTTCATCACCAAAAACTGGGCTAAACTTAGCGGCAACGTTTTTACACTATCATCGGTGAGCAGGGTGCGTGCAAGAATATATTCAGACCACGGTACTAAAAATCCGTAAGTGGCAGTTGCGACTAAACCAGGATAAAATTAAGGCAGTAAAACAAATATTACTATTTTAAATCGGGAAGCACCATCTAAAATTGCTGCTTCATCTAAACTAATAGGAATAGTGGTCAAGTATCCAACTAATAAATAAATTGAAAAAGGTGTAATTACAGCAGTAAAGATGAAGATGATACTAGATAAACTGTTGTCAAAACCAGCACGTGCAAAAATGATAAAAATTGGATTGATTAATATTATCCAAGGAAAAAATTGCCCCCCTAGGATAGAGCCAAAAATAATTCCTCTCCCTTTAAATCTAAATCTGGAAATTGCGTACGCAGCAAATAATGCAACAACACAAGCAATTAAAGTTGAAACGATACAAACAATAAAACTATTAATAATATAAGTGTGATAACCTTCATTTAAGATATATATGAAATTATCGAAAGTCCAATCTTTTGATCTCGAAACTAACGAAATAGAAAGTGGCTCAAAAGCACCTTTAAAGACATAATAAATAGGTGAAATAACAAAGAGAGAGGAAAGTAAAAAGCAAAAAAATATCACAAAAATTTCGAAATATCTATTGCCGATATCCTTTGTATTTAAATACATACTAATTTACCATCGATTCCATCTTAGTAAGACCAACTGTCTTAAAAAAAATAGCCCCTAACACCGATAAGATTATTGCCATAGTTACACCAATCGCTGAACTATATCCAAGCCTCATATCAATGAAAGCCTTCATGTATATTTCGGTGGCAAGTACATTTGTATAGGTTCCTGGTCCTGCTTCCGTTGTAAGCCAAACATAAATAAAATTATTAAATGTCCATATTACTGACATGAGTGAAAGTACAGAAATCGTTGGAAGTAAAAATGGAAATACAATAAAGCGAAACTGTTGCCAACAATCTGCACCATCTAAAATTGCAGCTTCTATAAGATCATTGGGAATTGTTTGCAGAGCTGCTAAAAGAGAAATAGCAATTAAAGGTGTTGTATTCCAAACAATTATTGTGACAATAGTTGGCCAAACTGTATGAAGTTCACTAGTAAAAGAAATTGGCTCAGAGATGAAACCAAAATTTAACAACAATTGATTAATTGGGCCTCCTGTTGGGTCGATCATCCAACGCCACGCAATCACTGAAACTACAGGAGGTGTAGCCCACGGTATCAAGAGAAATAACCTAGATAGTGTTAAAAGCCTGATAAAGGCTAACATTTTTGAATGAAGTAAGAGCGCGAAAAGTAAACCAATAAATATTCTTACAAAAACAGATACAGCCGTTAGCCATACAACTGTATTGAATGCAACGTCGAATAGATCCTGACTTGTAAAGAATTCAAAGTAATTTTCTAATCCTATCCAATTGCCTCCACTTCGCAATTGGGTAAATGACATGTCAGTCAAACTTAATTCAAAATTATAAAGTGCTGGATAAAAATAAAAACCAGTTATAATGGGAAGATAGGTAACAACATAAAAAATGCTGAAAAACGATCACTTGCCTTTGAACTCAGACTTTTCAATTTAATCCCAAATCTTAAGTGCCATCCCGAAATCTTTGCGACTTAGGATGGCGATTTAACAAGAATTTATTTTCTATTTCATTAATCGAGACACTTCTTTGAGTATAGTTTGTGCTGCCTCTTTTGAAGTCTTTTGACCTGAAATTGCCGATCCAAAAGACCTACAGAGTGTATTTCTAATTTGACCTATAGGCGCAGGCCCCCTAGCGTATGGCCTCCAGGATCGAGTATGATCTGCGTCTTGCTTGGCAAAGCCTTTTTCATATTCAGCAAAGTCAACAAAAGCTAAATCTGATTTATTTGCAGGCATTTGTTTTGTGTAATATTTTTTGAGTATTTGTGGGGAAATTAAATGCTTCAACAGAAGCCACGCATGTTTCGGATGCTTTGTAGAACTGTTGACAACTAATGTTCGGCCACCCAAATGAGTTAAAGCTTTGGTTGTGCCTGCTGGTGTAACGCCTGTCTCAAAAGGAATTTGCTTGTTAGGATATGATTGTCTATAACCATCTACTAAACTGCGAACTGCTGCGATGGGCATGATAGTCATTGCTTGCTTATCATCAAGTAATGGTTGTATAGCGTTTGGATCTCTAGATGTATTTTGAGATAGTATTTCCTTAGGCACTAATCCTTCGTCGAGATAAGTTTTGAAATAATCTAAACACTCTATCAGTTGTTTTTCAGAAACACCTGTCTTGAATCCACCATTCCCATCATCATCAACAATAGTTGATCCATTCGACCAGAGGTAATAGTTGATGAAGAACGAACCTCCATCACCCCCAAGAAAACTGAATCCAATTTTCCCTGTTTCTTTTTTTATCTTGCGGCTAACTTCTAAAACTTCTTCTCATGTGCGTGGTTTAATTTCTATTCGTGCCTCTTTGAGGACATTATTATTATAAACCATTGACCATGTATCTGCTGTCCATGGCACTCCATATGCCTTACCATTATGGTATGTTAAATCAGTAGCAACAAAATCATCAAAACCATTCTCGAAAGGACTATATTGCACTAATTCATTGATCGGTTTTAGTGCTCCTGATTGGGCAAATTCTTCAACCCAAACAAACGTTGATTGTACAACATCAGGTCCTCTACCAATCGCTGCTTCACGCAATAATTGGTCTCTGGAGCTACTCCACGCAATTCGCTCAAGTTTGACTCTGACTCCGGGATTAGCCTCTTCGAATTCATCTAGTGCCATTCTCATTTCTTTGTGTTCTGGATCCTTAAAACGAAATGTTCAATTTATCTCTTCCGCGAACACAGTGAGAGGAGTCAATACCGTAGTTATTATTAAAATGAACTTTATTAAAATATTATTCATTGTTCAATTCTCAATTACTGTTTACGATAATAGCGTAGTTTAGTTTATTTAATATCAAATTATCATGGTAGCCTCTTGTCTGATTGAATTAAAAGTCGAACAAAAATATATTGTAAAATATTTTGTCAAGCCTAATTTTTATTTAGTCTTCGATTTTCCATTTATTTATTCAATAGGAATTAGAATTGTAATTTATTTACTGAAATTAACTATTTTTGCTAGTCTGTGAATGCAGTAGTACTGGAGAATAATGTTATTTTCTAGCGCTAACCTTTTTGAAATTGTTCCTGTGTTCAGAGGTTTTCCTTCATGAAACTTAAGAAGTGTGGAGCTACGTATGTCAATGAAAACAATCCTGATGGACGATCAACTTTTAGAGTACTTGCGACAGAACTCGGTGAGAGAGCCAGATGTGTTGCAGGAGCTTCGTGAAGAAACCCAAAAACTTTCCAATTCAGGAATGCAAATCTCTCCAGAGCAAGGCCAGCTGATGTTTATGCTGGTCAAGTTGGTCAATGCCCACAAGATTGTAGAGATTGGAACCTTTACAGGCTACAGCTCGACAGTTATGGCCTTAGCGATGCCTGAAGATAGCCAGCTGATCGCTTTTGATATCAGTGAAGAATATACTCGAAAAGCCCGTATATTTTGGAAGAAAGCTGGTGTGGATCAGCGGGTCAAACTGGTTCTGGGGAATGCCAAGGAGAGCTTAAAAAATTTCTTGCAGGCTGGTGAGCAAGAAAGCGTTGACTTAGCCTTCATCGATGCGGACAAGTCATCTTATGCAGAATACTATGAATATTGTCTGCAATTGATTCGGCCTGGTGGGTTGATTTTGGTGGACAATGTCTTGTGGGGCGGCCAAGTAGCTGACGCTTCGAATCATGATAAGGACACAGAAGCCCTACGAATATTCAATGCGGCTCTGTCCAGTGATCAACGTGTTGATCTGTGTATGGTGCCGATTGGAGATGGACTGACCATCGCTCGAAAACGCTGAAGACCTTTCAGCCCAAACAATACTGTAACCTCAAAATGAGGAGTTGATTCTCAACATATTTTCGGTGTTTCCGGAAAGCACGAGATCAGCATATTTTTGGGGTTTATCACGAAGCACATATTCATCTTCCTCTGCCATCCACTCCTTCCAAAGTGGCAGGATTTCCTCACCGTCTCGTTCCAGTCCACGCTTCAGCCTCAAATCCCGATCTGTCTCAATGTAGATTGAAAAACTGAGATAGGGACGAAATTCTGATCTGGAAGAACTTACACCCTCCATGATGACAACAGAGCAGGGTTTTACAGTTTCCCATTGCCCCAGCCGGTTTGCCTGCCAATCGAACTTTTGAAAGTGAGCCATTTGATTGTGTCGCAGTGGTTCCAAGACTTGTTCAATGACCCGTGGATACCAATCCAAGGGATGATCCCAAGAAGCAAAATCATCGGTATGCAGAGTAGGGCAGTTGCCGAGAATCCCAGCTAGAATTGTAGCAAAAGTTGTTTTACCAGCCCCACCGCAGCCATCGATTGCTACGATACGCGTTTGCATTTGATCAGGAGGTGTGGCTGCTAAGATGAGCTTTTTGGTTTCTAATAGAAACTGCATGAAGTAGAAGATGTGGCAGAAAGCCTGAAACAAGTTCTTAGGGCACCGTACTAAGATGACTGGACAAAATGGTTTACTTTAATCGGAAGGGTTGAGTCTCTTGGCTTAATTGAACAAAAAGACTTGAGCAGAGCAAAATCGATTTTCTCAAAGGTAAAAAGTATTTTAGCAAAAATCGCACAGCCTAGATATTTTCTGCAAGCCTAGTAATTAGAACAGAACTCTGGTTGCTCCAAGCACGCAGTCAAAAGATAGTCTGGCACTAAATTGGAGAAAACTAAAATATTGGGCTACTTATGCGAATAGAAGTAGAAATTTTTGCCAATAGAAAATTTATGTTTGACAAATAATCTTTTTTTCGGTTTATTTAATGTCAATCATTTATGACAACGTTGTCATAAGTGTAATTCTTTTAGTGGAGATGAGTTTGGCGACAATTTCTGATGTTGCTAAAGCGGCTGGGGTATCAGTGAAAACCGTGTCGAGGGTTTTAAATAAGGAGCCTAATGTCCAAGCATCAACTCGAGAGAGGGTACTCAGGTTTATGCGTCAACTAGACTATACACCGTTCACGGCAGCCCGAACGATGCGCACTAAAAAGACTGGATTAATTGGTGTAATAACTAGAGCGATAACCTCAGTATCGATGACTCCCGATAGAGCAGGTCTTCCTGCAGTCAATCTGCTCAAAGGAATCCAGACCGTGATGGATCAGTCTGAGATGTTAATGATGGTCGCAGATACAGGAGAAAACTCAGCAAATTTTCTGAAATTAACACAGACTTTCAGGGAACACCAAGTAGAAGGAATTCTGTACGTGGCTAATTACCACCAAGAATTTGACCCTCCGGCAGCATTTCTCGACATACCGACTGTATTGGTTAATTGCTTTGACAAAAAGAAGAAATTCTCAGCAGTGGTACCAGATGATGCTGAGGGAGGTTACCTTGCAGCAGAGGCGGTAATGTCGAAGGGTCATCGGCGTATCGGACTAATAACACTTCCAGAAACAATTATTGCTTCCAAGCAAAGGAAAGCAGGCTATATCAGAGCCCACAAGGAGAGAGGAATAATATTAGATCAGGACTTAATTTCGAGTGTGGGAAATGTAGGTGATTCTCCGGATGAGGAACAGCAAAAGCTAAAAAAGGTGCTGCAGTCAATGCTAAGTTTAGAGAAGCCACCAACGGCTATATGCTGCGGAAATGACAAAATGGCAATGAAAGTCTACATACAACTACAACAGTGGAATATCTCAATTCCGGAACAGCTCTCGATCATAGGATTCGACGATTATAACCTGATCTCTGAACTACTAATTCCAAAACTGACGACTGTTAAACTACCATATGCAAAGATTGGTGAGAATGCTGCCTCTTTGTTAATTGAAAAAATTAAAGAGGGCAAGGGAAAAAATACAACAACAAAAATGATCAATCGACTGATTGGGCCAGTAATATGGCGTAATTCCGTAAAGGAATTTCTTTAGAAGAGTACTTTACGGTTTATTTCATTCACATAAACTCAAGGGGTAGTAAAATGACTTAAGCAAGAAACATGAAAAAAAACCGTCTAATCTGAGTATAGTACAGTATCTTAAACTGAACACATTCAATAGATAAGGACAATATGCTGAAAGCATTATTAAAGACAGTCTTAACGGCTAGTATTATTTTAACGTCAGTGGTAAACGCATCAGCCAAAGAATACAATGAAGCACCAATGTTAGCAAAGTTGGTCGAGGAAGGTAAACTCCCACCAGTTGAAGAAAGACTTCCAGATGAACCATGGGTAATTGGGCCAGGAACGTTTATCGGTGAAGAATGGATGGATTTCCAAGTTGGTAATTACAGTGATGGTAAATTCTTGGTTACTGCCGATATTGCACCAAGAAATTATCAAATCGGGATTGCTGCAGGAAACTTTCTGATCGCACCAGATCAGAGTACCTCACCTGATAAAGTGAAAGGAGCATTAGCTGAGTGGGTTAAATGGAACGATGATTATTCAAAATATACAATAAAAATAAGACCAGGTTTAAAATGGTCGGATGGCCATCCTGTTACAACTGAGGATGTAAGGTTTGTCTTTGAAGACATATACGAATACGAGCCATTGGGTATACCGTGTGGTTCTCACAGGAGATCTCTTTACACGCAAATGGATCCAAGACAGGATTGTGGAAGGTTGAATATTATTGATAAACATACGTTTTCAATCACATTCAGCAAACCATACGGATACTTCCTTTCAGAACTAACGACTTGGATCCAAGACCACATGCAATTGATCCAGCCGTCACACTTTCTCAAAAAATTACACCCAAAATATACAGATGAAACTAAACTAAATGAAATGGCAAAAGAGCACGGTGTTGAGGGATTCAAACAATTATTTGCTATTTATGAAAGTGTACATTGGGACATTTGTTGCGGGAATGAGCCAAGGTTAGTTGACCTTCCAACACTATACCCATGGAAATTGGTAGAAAGAAATGAAGATATGATGAAGGTTGAAAGAAATCCTTATTATGCTGGGGTTGATCCAGAAGGTAATCAACTACCTTACATCGATGGGATCATAACATACGGGATCAACGACAAAGAAGCACTTATCATGAAATTAGTGTCAGGCGAAGTAGATTTTTCAAATTCGGATTTCATGAAAATAAGTGACATGCCTACATATATACAAAATGCAGAAAGAGGTGGTTATAATGTAGTGATGACAGGTTCAATCAATGGTCCTCCAACACTGTATGTAAACCAGGATTGGGATTATGAAAATCCAGATAGTCAATGGCAAAATTTGATACAAGATGAAAATAACCATTTCACAAAAGCCCTTGCTCTGGCAATAGATAGTGAAGATATCAATAATTCACTTTACTTTAATTTATACGGGATGCCGACGATTACATCAGCGGAGTATAACCCAAAAAAGGCGAATGAACTGCTTGATAAAGCTGGAATGAATAAAAGAGATGATGATGGGTATCGCACATATCCTGATGGATCTCCTTTTCAAGGAACAATTCTTACGGCAAATATGTCACCGGATATGATCGATATTTGCTTTATGTTAACAAAATATTTTCAAGCAGTAGGTTTAAACATAAACGCCAAAATGGTTACAAGTCAGGTGTTGAGCGCAAGAACTAAAAGTAATGAAATGCCCTTCAAAGTACTTTGGCACGACGAACCAATATGGTATTCGGGGATATCAAGGGATTATGATGTATGTATGAAAGGTGATTGGAGTTGCCAAACGAAAAAATACATGGAGACCAAGGGGAAGGAAGGGTACAGACCACCTGCACATATGGTTAAATATTATGATATGAATGCAGCGCGTATGGCTATTCCACCAGAATCACCTGAAGGACAGGAGCTTTTCAACAACTTGTTAAGCTGGTTTTCGGAAGGTAACGCTTTAGTGTGGCCAATTGGTAAGATCCAAGTACCAAATATATTTAAGAAGAATATTAAAAATATTCCACGTGAAGGTTATCCGTACAACCTTGGAATATCAGAGTCAGCGCCGATATGGTTCGTTGAAAATGAATGAAAATCTTAATAAATGAGGCAAGTGGGTTGTTAAGGAAATAACGTAGAATCAAAATACAACAACGGCACAAAGCTAAGATTGTGAAGAGTATATACTTTGATTCCCTGAAAAAATTAAAATTGTCCAAGGGAAGTGCCGACCTTGGACTACAAATTAAGAATTAATTAAAGGATTAAAAGTGTACTAAATAGTTGTAAAGTCAATTAATTGACTTTCGACCAAACACCAAAAAAAATCTTCCTCAAATTAAAAGTGAAAAGCTGATCAATTGCAAAATAAAATAAAATCAAAATAATGTTCACTGACTAATCAAATATTAGATTGGAGTCAAAAGGAGGTAAAGGTCATAGTACAATTGATAAATTATAAATCAAAATAGACCCATCAAGAACAATTAGAGTTGAGTACAAAGTAGTAAAACCTTCCAAGAAAACTAATGATTCTTTACATAATTAAAAGGATATTTTATCTTTTTCCACTTGCAATCCTAATATCTATATTGTCATTCATCATTATCCAGCTACCACCTGGAGACTATGTGACTGAGTGGGAATATAATATGATTGCTCAGGGGTATAACCCAACAGAAGAAGAAATTTTAATGTTGAAGGAAAGATATCATTTAGATAAAACTTATGTTGAACAGTATGTAAGGTGGATGTCAAACATAATCTTTTATGGTGATTTTGGTGTATCGTTTACTTACAATAAACCAGTAAGTGATATTCTAAGTGAACGTGTCCCAAGAACAATTGCAATTAGTTTGGGTGCGATACTAGTACAATGGATAATTGCAATTCCAATAGGGATTTTTTCTGCTATAAGGAAGTATAGCATTTTCGATTATATTTTCACTTTAATTGGTTTTATTGGCTTATCTATACCAGGATTTATGTTTGCCATTGTACTTGTTTATCTTGTATATGTTAATACAGGTTATGCAATTACTGGATTGTATTCTGAACCTTTTAGAAATGCGCCATGGGATATTAATAAATTTTACGATTTAATGAAAAATATAAGTATTCCATTGATCGTTCTTGGAAGTTCAGGCGCAGCTGTGATTATAAGAATATTAAGAAGTTCAATGCTGGATGAATTAGAAAAACAATATGTTACAACTGCAAGAAGCAAGGGAATGTCGGAGATAAAAATTTTATTTAAATACCCATTCAGAATTGCTGTAAATCCTCTCATTAGCACGATAGGTTGGCTATTGCCAGCAGCCGTTGGTGGAGAAGTTGTTATATCCAAAGTACTAAATATGCCAACAACTGGTCCAGTATTGTTAAAAGCCTTAATGGGCGAAGATATGTACTTAGCAGGTGGTATACTATTCATCTTGAGTATCTTAACGATCATTGGGACATTAATCTCGGATATTTTACTTGCGATGTTAGATCCAAGAATAAGATATGAGTAGGGCTGTTGAAAAATATGGAAAAACATCAAAAAAAGTTACTTGATAAATATAAGTCCCAACAAAATAGATATAAAGATTATCAAGAGGTTCTTTACAGTGCTTCCCAGTTCAAACTGATACGAATCAAGTTTAAAAAACACAAACTTGCACAGGTTAGTCTCTATATTTTAGCACTATTTTATTTAATAGCTTTCTTTGCAGAATTTGTTGCTCCTTATGCGAAGAGCTTCAGAGTTGCAGATCGTCAATTTATTCCACCAAATACAATACACATCCTTGACGACTCAAAAGGACTAACAAGACCGTTCATCTATGAGTATTCTAAAACTTTAGATAAAAAAACATTCAAGTGGGTCTATAAGGAGAATAAAGAGAAAACCTTAGAAATTAAATTCTTTTGTACTGTTGAACCTTACGATTTAGTTGGGTTAGTCAAAGTATCAAAAAAGTTATTTTGTACGGATAAAGGATATGTACATCTATTCGGTACGAATAAATTGGGTTTAGATTTATTCTCACAAACAATTTATGCTTCAAGAATATCACTTTGTGTTGGGCTTGTCGGAGTCTTTTTAAGCTTTTTAATTGGCGTGTTACTCGGTGGCATATCTGGTTACTTTGGTGGGTCAATTGATAATATAATTCAAAGATTAATTGAACTTTTCATCAGTATTCCCCAAATCCCCCTTTGGATCGCCCTCTCAGCTGCAGTGCCAGATCACTGGTCTGGAATTCAAACTTTTTTTGCGATTACTATCATACTTTCTTTTGTTGGATGGACTGGATTGGCAAGAGTCGTAAGGGGGCGTCTAATTTCGCTTAGAGAAGAAGACTATGTGATGGCTGCAAAAATCTCCAATGCCAGCAATTTTACGATAATAAAAAGGCATTTGATTCCAGGCTTTTTCAGCTATCTGATTGTGCATGCAACGCTTTCTGTTCCACAAATGATTCTTGGTGAAACAACATTAAGTTTCTTGGGACTTGGTATACTTCCTCCAGAAACCAGTTGGGGTGCACTTCTTCAAGATGCTCAGCAAATTACAATGATAGCAAATTATCCCTGGTACCTGATACCATGCTTATTTGTTATAGTTTCGGTTCTTCTTTTCAATTTTATTGGTGATGGAATAAGAGATGCTGCCGATCCCTACTCACAGTGAAGAAACTATTAGATTGTCTATCAAAAATTTAAAAACGTTCTTTTTTTTAGATGAAGGCCTACTTAAAGCTGTAAATGGTGTCAGTTTCGACCTTAGAAAAAGAGAAGTTATTGGGATAATTGGTGAATCAGGTTGTGGGAAATCAGTTCTTGTTCGTTCACTGATAAATATCATTAGAAAACCTGGCTATATTATTTCTGGCTCTATCAAATTAATTCGAGATAGTGGAAATGAAATAGATATTGCCAAACTGAAATCCTCAGACAGGCAGCTTAGAAAAATTAGAGGAAGAGAAATCTCTATAATTTTTCAGGAACCAATGACGAGCTTATCGCCAGTTCATACTGTAGGTTCACAAATTCTAGAATCTTTTGTTTTGCATGAAAAGATTTCACTAGGAGAAGCTAAACGTGCCACTATTAAGATGATTAATTCAGTTGGCATTCCCAACCCTGAGCAAAGATATCACGAATATCCTTACCAGCTCTCTGGTGGAATGCGTCAAAGAATCATGATTGCAATGGCTCTTTCTTGTAAACCAAAAGTTTTGATTGCTGATGAACCGACGACTGCGTTAGACGTAACTGTACAAGCTCAGATACTTGATTTAATAAGTTCTTTAAAAGATAAATATGACACTTCTATTATTTACATTACACACGATTTAGGCGTCATTGCTGAAACCAGTGATATCGTTTGTGTCATGTATCTTGGAAGAATAGTTGAGATCGCTACCACTAAGGAAATTTTTTCAAATCCACAACACCCATACACGCAAGCGCTTATTAAATCTATACCTAGAATTGATAAAGTTAATCAAGAATTAGATCCTATCGAAGGAAATGTACCTATTCCAATTAATTTACCTTGGCAATGTAGCTTTTATAACAGATGCAAATTTGCAACTTTGAAGTGCTCTAATTCGGTACCAGCTTTACAGGGAACTGATTATCACAAAGTAAGCTGCTTCTTACACAGTAGTTTAGAAGAGAAGGATGATGAGTGGAGTAGCATATAATTTACTTGAAGTTCGAAATCTTGCAAAATCTTTTGCTGTTTCTAAAGGTGTTTTTGGTAGGAATAAGGGTTATCTGAAAGCAGTGAACGATGTTTCATTTGATTTGCAAAAAGGTGAATCACTAGGAATTGTAGGTGAGTCAGGATCAGGCAAAACAACTCTTGGCAGATGTTTGATCCGAGGTATTAAACCTTCTAATGGTTCAATCCTTTTCAGAACGGCCGATAGAACGATGGATCTTTCTTCTGTCGATGATCGTACGATAAGAAATGTACGCAAACATTTTCACATGATTTTTCAAGATCCTTATTCTTCGCTCAACCCTACAATGACTGTTCTAGAACTTGTTAAAGAACCATTGATTTACAATGGCATTGCAACTGGTGAACGTGCTAACGAATTGGTATTTAGTATACTCGAAGAGGTGGGTCTTGAAAAAAAACATGCTCACAGGTATGCACATGCTTTCAGTGGTGGTCAGCGGCAACGAATTGGTATTGCAAGATCTTTAATCACCAAACCTGAACTGATAATATGTGATGAGCCCGTTTCAGCTCTTGATGTGTCTGTTCAAGCTCAGATCTTAAATCTTCTGGAGTTACTCAAAAATAAGTTTGGTTTAACTTACATTTTCATATCACATGATTTAAGTGTTATTAAACATATTACTGACCGTGTTGCTGTAATGTATGTTGGTAAAATTATTGAAATAGCAAAAACAGATTCTCTGTTTGATAAGCCACAACATCCCTACACAGAAGCACTTCTTTCAGCTGTACCAATTCCTGATCCTTCACACCAGTCCAAGAAAATTATTCTCTCCGGTGAGATACCTAATCCTGTTTCTCCCCCGAAAGGATGCTTCTTTCATCCCAGATGCAGGTATGCTCAATCAAAATGTGGAAATGAAGTGCCTGCACTTAAAAGTCTAGGAAATCAGCACTATTCCGCTTGCCATTTTCCTGGGCAATTTGGCTCTAAGTAAACTTATCAAATTTAAATATAATGATTTCTTTATCTGATGATCTTGTTCTTAATTATCATATTATGCATCCAGGTGGTGCTAGTGAACCTGCAGATCCTAATGGAGCTTTTTTTTACAAAAATAAATATCATCTTCACTATATTTTGCAGCATGACTATCAATCTGGAGATGACTCGAAGAAATCATACTCATTTATTCACATTACAAGTGATGACTTACTAAACTGGCAATGGGAAAAAACTACTTTACAACCATCTTTCACTGGCCATGGGATGTTTAGTGGTACTGGGTTTTTCACTAAATCTGGTACTCCTGCAATCATTTATCATGGTGAATCCACCGGTAATAATTTTGTCGTCACTGCCAATGATGACGGACTAAATTCATGGAATTCACCAGTAGCTGTTCAAGTAGAAGATTTGCCTGACGGCCCCCATGATCGTTGGGACCCTGACTGTTTTGTAATTGGTGACCAATATTATTCAATATCTAGTGGTAGAGAACAAAAATTGTTCAGATCCTCTGATCTGCATGATTGGAAATATGTTGGAAATTTTTTGGCTAATGAAATTGCTGATGTTGTTTATGGTGAAGATATATCGTGCCCAAACTTTTTTAAACTAGGAAGGAAATGGATTCTATTATGTATAAGCCATTCTTTTGGTTGTAGATATTATGTGGGTGATTGGGATGCTTCTTCTGAACAGTTTGTCCCCACCCAACACCATAGACTCAATTGGCCATCACCTGATGCTGATTTAGTCAATACAATAAACCGTGATTTCTTTGCACCTGAATCCTTGGAGACCCCTGATAAAAGACGCGTTATGTGGGCTTGGCTAAGAGATAAATCAATTCAATCTTTATCCATTCAATCATTGCCGTGTGAATTATCTCTTTTGAATGAGACTCAACTCGCTTTCAATCCTCTGAAGGAACTTCAGTCATTAAGATTTGCAAAACAATCATTCAGCGACATTACTGTCACTCCTAAGTCTGTGAGGCATAGTGGATATGATCTTTTTAAAGTAATTGAAATCGATTGTGATGCCTTCGAAATTTCGTTGAGAATAAATTCTGATCAATTTTATAGGAAGCGCTTTGGAATTGTTCTTTTTGGCTCTGATAGATCTTCAGGCTTACAGGTTTTCTTCTCCAGAGAATCTGGATGTATCCATTTAGGTAAAAAGATTATTCCATTCAATTATGATCTTGTTGCCACCAAACCTGTTTTTGATTTAAGAGTATTTGTTGATAAATATTTGATTGAAGTTTTCTTTGATGAGTATTTGTTTGGGAGTGCTATCTACCTCGATTATGTTAGAGGTAATGAATTTCTAGTATATGCTTATGGTAATAATTTAAATATAAATACGATAGAATTTTGGCAGCTTCAGAAATGTAACCAGGGATTTCTAGAAGCTAAAGAAAATTTAATATGGCAACCTGATACCTTCGCTTAACCTTCAGTATTTGGTGAGAGAAATTTATGAAATCTGTACCGCCTTCAAAAGTTCCTTTCTTTAACTTTTCTTCTTCACTTCCTGAACAGCAAAGAGAACTTGAGGGTAACCCACTCCTTGAAAGAATGAAAGAATCTCGAATGAGGATGAAGGATGATAAATTTCGTCCTAAATATCATTATGTCAATCCTGAAGGTAATCTAAACGATCCCAATGGGCTATGCTTTTGGCAGGGCAATTGGCACCTTTTTTATCAAGCATATCCCCCAGAAGACACCAGGCAACATTGGGGGCATGCAATAAGTCATGATTTGATTCATTGGAGAGATCTACCGTATGCAATCTATCCTGGTCCTGAAAATTGTTGTTTTTCTGGTGCAACGCTAGCTGAGGAGAATCGTGTTATTGCAATGTACCATGGTACTGAAGTCGGTAATATTGTGGCCATATCTGATGATCCACTTCTACTCAATTGGAAGAAGCTCACCAATGCGGCTGTTATACCGCTGAATACACCTGACAGGAGTAGTGCTTACCAGCTTGATAAATTTTCAGTCTACGACCCCTGCATATGGAAATGCCAGGATCATTATTATTCCTTATCTGGAGGTGTTGAACCTAAGGGCCCTTCAGAACATTATGTGGCTGCTGATTTTCTTTTTAAGTCAAAAGATCTAATCAACTGGGAGTTCGTTCATTCTTTTATTGAAGACGATATTTTTACAAGAATCGGCGATGATGGTGCATGTCCGTACTTCTGGCCTATTGGCGATCAGCATATTTTGTTATTTTTCAGTCATATGTCTGGTGGGCAATATATTTTAGGTTCATACGATATAGATAATCAGAAATTCAGTGCCGAAAAACATGGTCTATTTAATTTTGGTGCAGCTCAGCCTTCAGGTGTACACGCACCTTCAGCAGCACCTTGTGAGGATGGTAGTGTAATTGTCATATTCAATATGAATAAAGGAAAGAAGTGTAATGGTTGGGATCAAATAATGACGCTCCCAAGGAAATTGTCACTAAACTCTCACGGTTGTTTAGAAATTACTCCTGCTGGTGATCTACAATCCCTCCGAGACAAACACACCCACATTCGTCGTCAATCAATTCAACACAACGAAGAATTGAAAATCCAAGAAATCCGCTCAAATTGCTGTGAAATTGACTTTAAAGTCCATATAAAAGACTGCTCACTTTTCGCCATAGATTTGCTCTCTTCTGTAGATAAATCCGAATACACAAGGGTATGCTTTTATCCATATAGAGGTTTTAATGATAGGTTTAGAACTTCTCACCTATTATCTGAGAGTAATGCTGGTGTTACCAAATCAAAGGGTAACCAAAGTATAGTTTCAATTGACTCTAGTAATTCTTCCATTCTTTCTGATGTTATGATAAGACCACCAGAGTGTGGTCCTTTCGATCTTGATCCAAGTGGAGTTTTAGATGTTAAAATATTTATTGATTGTAGTGTAGTTGAAGTGTTTATTGGAAATCAACAATGTTTAGCCGTTCGTGTGTATCCGAGTTTAGAAGATAGTAAAGGTCTATCAGTAAAAAGCTATGGTGGTAAAGCAGAGATTCTCAATCTTGACGTATGGGAGATGAAAAGCATCTACACAAATATAGATTAAAATCAGTTATGTTTTTTTTGGGTACTGCTGGATTTTATTCAAGTTCTCTCAGGAATGAGAAAAAATCTATGCTTTCTGTTGCTGAATCTGCAATTCAGTCAGCTTTAGAACTTGGTATAACTCATATTGACACAGCGAATATTTACGGTAATGGAGAGTCAGAAGCTGTAATCGGTGGAATTTTCAGAAAAGATCAATCTCTTAGAGAAAAAATATTTTTACAGACTAAATGTGGAATTAAATTTTCTAAAACTGATAATAAAATTTATTATGATACCAGTAAAAATCATATAATTACGCAAGTAGAAGCCAGCCTGAAAAAAATGGGTACTGATAGATTAGATTCCTTGCTTATCCATAGACCCAACCCATTGATGTCTGCTCAAGAAATCTCTGAAGCTGTTGTAACACTAGTCGACTCAGGGAAAATATTGAATTTTGGGGTCAGCAATTTTTCGCCGTTTCAGATCGAACTTTTAAGAAAAAATATTCCTTTCCCTATTTACGCAAACCAGGTTCAACTTAATCTCATCCACACAATTCTTCTCGATACTGGAATCGAAGGCTTCAGTGAATCGATCGAATATCCGATTGGTAACGGTACGTTAGAATATTGCCAATTTAATGATATCATTATTCAAGTTTGGTCGCCTATCGCAAGAGGTATCTTGACGGCAAATAATACTGTTCCCATGAGTCCTAACCAAAATCTTAAAATCTCTATTTTGAAAGAAAAACTATCTAATTTATCTATTAAATATGAGTGTACTCCAGAATCCATCTTAATTGCTTGGCTACTAAAGATTCCATGCAAAGTTAATCCTATAATTGGTTCTCTAGATTTCCGTACTATGAAAGCCTGCGTCGATGGAAATAAAGTTGAATTGAATGATGAAGAATGGTATATTTTATATCGCCTTTCTAAGGGTAAAAATTTTCCGTAACTCTTTTCTTTAACATTTTTAAAGTATTTTTTAAAATTCTTTCTTTTTGATATTCTAAATAAATTTTTTTATTCTTTAAATTTCACTTTTATTGTTCCTCAAAAATAAATCTTTATGTAGTCATTATTATGATTGTGTTGCTAGTAGTTGTCGGAAGATATGATAAAATGAAAATTTGCTTTCTACCTAACGTATAACATTAACAAATTTTGACTATTCTAGGAGTTTAATTTCAGTTACTAAAGCTCTGTTACTAGACTCTAATTCTCCTCCACAACTACCCAGCTTAAGAATGTAGATCTATCTGGATTTTGGAACAGCTTATCTCACACTGCTCAATACTCAGACAATTATGGAGATTGCAACTTTGTTGGCTACAGTCCTATCGCTATAGCAACGGTGATTTCTGAAGACAGCTTGTGGATCCTTTTGATATCGGTCATTTAGTGTGCTCAAACTGCCTGTATTCTATTAGAAGTCTGGTGGAAGGAAAGCATAGACCTAGCCTTTATTGACACTGATGAGATATCTTACACAGAATACTACGAATGCTGCCTGAAGCTAATTCGTCCGGGTGGATTAATCTTGGTTGATAACGTCTTGTGGAGTGGCCAAGTAGCTGACGCTTCAAATCATGATAAGGACACAGAAGCCCTACGAACATTCAATGCAGATCTGCCCATCGACCAACGTGTTGACCTGTGTATGGTTCCAATCGGAGATGGACTGACCATCGCTCGAAAACGTTGAAGAATTATCAACCTAGACAATACGATCAAATCAAAATCAGGAACTGATCCTCAGCAGAGCCTCCGTGTTTCCAGAAATCACTACATCTGTGTACTCCTGAGGTTGGTCACGCAGCAGATATTCATCTTCCTCTGCCATCCATTGTTGCCAAAGTGGTAAGGCCGCTTCCCCGTCTCGTTCCAGTCCACGCTTCAGCCGCAAATCCCGATCTGTCTCAATGTAGATTGAAAAACTGAGATAGGGACGAAATTCTGATCTGGAAGAACTCACACCTTCCAGGATGACAACAGAACAGGGGTTTACGGTTTCCCATTGCCCGAGTTGTTTTGCCTGCCAATCGAACTTCTGAAAGTGAGCCACTTGATTGTGTCGCAGTGGTTCCAAGACTTGTCCAATGATTCGTGGATACCAGTCCAGGGGATGATCCCAAGAAGCAAAATCATCAGTATGAATGACGGGGCAGTCGCCGAAAATGTTGGCCAGCTTCAAGGCTAGCGTTGATTTACCAGCTCCTCCACAACCATCGATTGCTACAATACGCGTGTGCATCTCTTCTGGGGATACTGATTCGGAGATGAGTTGCTTGATTTCTTGTAAAGGATTCACGAAGTAGATGTTGTGGTAGAAAGTCGGAACTCGTTTCTGGAGTGTCAGTACCTGAAGCCATCTGCTGAAAGAAGATGACTCTAATCAAAAGAGAAGAGCTTTTTAACTTAAGAGTTAAGTACTGGCTAGGACGCGTAGAGGTGATTTGGTTTTTATTGTGCAAGGTTGTTCCGCGCGATCAAAACCTTTGAAATATCGCAAATTTTCTTTGTGGCAACAACGTGCAAAGGGTACTGGCAAAAGATAGTTTTTGCCCGAAAATGACCCGATGCCTCAGATAAAGCGAAGACGGTGAACAAGGCCTTAGCTCTCATCATCTGTGGACTGAGCTTTTTCCTGTGGGAAGTTGGAGATGCACGGTCTCAAGTTTTGCCAAGTGATCAGGAGGTGATGAAGCGTCAGGCCCTGTCACGCCTGCAGGATCGAGAGTGGCTTAGTACCCTACGAATGACACTTTGGCCTGCTGCTTATCCAGAGGAATCGCTCTACTATGGTGAGACCAACACAGCCCATCAAAGCGGACGCACCTGGTATCATCTGGAGGTTGGAGGTGTCTGGCAACAGCTTCACTGGTTAGCTTCCCAACCATTTGTGCACGGTCAGGAGCGTGGACGCAGTGATCCGTTACTGGGGGTTGGTCTGCACAGTCGATTTTTGCGTGATACAGTTCGTAATTTGATTCTTGGAGGAATTCGTTTACCAGCTGCAGACACTGTTGTGGAGCAGCGAGAGTCTACCCAGATTTTACTAGCACAGAAGCTATTCTGGGAATTGGAAGCAGGACAGACACTCTATCTGGGCCTGGGATATGTACGCAAAGAAGAAGACCAAGTCAACTATGACCCAGGCGATGTGACGGGCTTTGATTTTGGTTTTTCGAGTCCAGTGACGAACCGAGATTTTCAGTGGCAAGGTGGTTTGTTGTTTGTTTGGCAGTCTTCAGACAAGTTTCGAAACACGGACTTGAGCACTCGCGAAAACCGGGTTGACCTTTCCCTAGGGACTGTCCTCTGGCAACGTCTACGGTTCGGCTTTCAATGGCCCTTGCTGACTGATTCAGAGTTCCGCCAACACGCAAAGCGCAAACCTCTGGGTGAAGTGGGCTACCATCAGCGGTTTTGATTAAGACCCAAGATGTCATATTATTTGCACCAAGTTTCTCCCGATACTTTTAACTTCTAGCCTTCCTACTACCAATACCATTCCCAGTTTTTCTCTTGAATATCCCTTAACAGCGCTACACATTAAGCAGTTCTTACACCCTCCAGTTGAAGGTAATTGGCTTCAACATTTCAGGCTTAAAAAACTTGAGATGCAGCCAAAAGTTGGGCCTATTTCCGCTTTGGAAATTGGGCTTCCCACTTTCAAAGAGGCCTGTAGCGTGAGGTTGAGATGGATTAAAAATTACTCTCAGCAGGGAGATGGAAATAGATAAGAAATTTTAGCCAGGTTATATTATATAAGGTGCAAACTACAATAGCTGGACATGAGAGGAGATTAACGAGGTTGTTTTTTTCTAGAATGATCTAAATTGCCAAGACAGACCTAACTCAATATTCCAGAAAAAGAATCTAATTAATTTAGCTTGGGCTGAAAATCTTGTGAGTAAGTCACAAAACACTAGTCATATTTTAATATTTTATTGCTATAACTTTTAGCTTAAATTAACCAATTTAATTTTTCACTAACCGCTATAGAAATGATATCATTGAGATTGAAATGGAAATAAACTTAGAGAAAAAGAAAGCAATCCTATCTCAGAAAGGTTGGGTAATTGTTGAAGATGCTCTAGATATAGAATCAGAACAATTGACTGATTGGGTAGATCATATATCGGTAAAACCCGAAAAAGAAGCGAAAAGACTACACTACTATGAGAAGACAAATTTGGGTCCTAGCCTCTGCAGAATTGAGCGTTTCATTGAAGATCATTCTGAACTAAAGACACTCGTTTCTGACGGTGTTGTCATTGAAACGATAACTGGGCTTTTTGGAGAACCAGTCAAGCTCTACAAGGAAAAAGTAAATATTAAAAATCCTGGTGGAGCTGGCTTCAGACCGCACCAGGATGCAACTGCCTATGAGAATCTTTCTCAGCATATAACTTGTCTCATAGCAGTAGATGATATGACGCCAGAAAACGGATGCTTGGAATTTGCAGATTCACTTCCAAACAAAAAATTAGACCAAGACTCTTACGGATGTATACCTCAAGAAATCTACGAAGACTTCAAATGGACGGAAGCAACTTTGAAGCGAGGAAGTATACTCTGTTTTACTGCTCTTATTCCACATAGAAGTGGACCAAATAAGACAGATTTACCCCGAAGAGCAATCTATCTTACATTTAATTCTGCTGCCGAAGGTGATTTAAGAAAAAAGTATTATTTGGAAAGAGACCAGTTTCTTGCCAAGCTACAACCTCAAGAAAAACAAATTAGTACGATTGGACATTTCGAGGGCGAAATCTTAAATTAAAACTTTTGAGTAAATATATGGAAATACCACAAAGAATTTTAGGTAAAGAAAAATTTATAGATGATCTTACCACTTGGTTTTCAACTGTGGGCAAAAGTAATTACGATGATCAAGTTACTCAGCTTGAACACGCTATACAAAGTGCTGTTATTGCAAGTTTTCGGTTAGAAAACCCATACTTTACAACTTCAGCGCTATTGCATGATATCGGGCACTTGCTACTAGATGAGCATAGCAAACACGAAGATTTTCTTAAAAGTGACCTTAAGCACGAAGAAGCGGGTGCAGATTGGCTTGCCCAGTATTTCGTTCCGGAGGTTGTGAACCCAGTCAGACTTCATGTGCCAGCAAAGAAATATTTGTGTGGAAAGGAGCCTGATTACTGGTCCGGGCTTTCCGACGCTTCAAAAAGAAGCTTGGAGAAACAAGGTGGGCCGATGCTTGATCCAGAATTGAGAAGTTTTGAGGACCTGAATGGATATGAGTTGGCTGTTAACCTTCGACGAATTGACGATCTGTCGAAAGTGAAAGGTAAGAAGATTCCATCAATGGATACTTTCAAAGATCAAATGATAGCTTCACTGCTTTAGAGGATTTGCCTTACTTTGATGGCTTATTAACCTCACCTTGAATTTGGAAGGTGAGGCTAAAACTAACGTAGTCAAGAATAAAGTTTTGATCACTGTCCACGGTACATCAAGTTTCTAGAAAAAAAGGCTGTGTCCAAGCAGTTTTTCCGCCTTCACCAATGCACTCTGCACGGAGATACTTGATTTCTTTTGCTCTCTCAGTACTGTTTGGGACTTCAAAAGATGCTTCTGCCCCGCTGCTTGTTTGATATACGGTTCCGTAGTTGCCAACGAATCGAATGAGGTTTGCGTTGCTACATGTGATTTTTATCTCCAATCCAGCAACACAAATTGATTCTATAACTACTCCTGTTGACGCATAAAAGGCTCCCTCGCGCAAGGCAGTCAGTATTTGTTCTCTTGAACCATCTCCTCCCTGCACCATATTCCACGCGACACCAACGTCTTGGGGTTCATGAGAATCGTCATTGGCCAGGCCCCAAACTCTTTTTCCTTTTGAAATCAGACGATCCCACTTATCAGTGGCAAGAGGATTTCCCATTAGACGCTCAATGACCCCATTATATATCTCGATACCATTGTAGTTATCAAGACCACGCATCATTTCGAAGTCAAAGTGGTTAAAGTGTTGCTGCCAATTTGGATGGTTTAAGAAGCACAAGCTACCATCTTCGACAGCATCAGAAATCATCGATTGACGATCTTGCGTTGGATCTAGTTTTCGTTTCGCACCGACCTGCAACATGTGCGGGCCCTTTTCCGTTATCTCAACTGCGTCAATCAGCACCATGCGAGTTTTGTTCTCGTATACAGACGTATCTGTATAGTGATCATGATCTGAAATACCAAGAAAATCATAGCCTCTGTCATCGTAGTCAGCAATTACCTCCTCGATATCGCGTGTTCCATCACTAAATGTAGTATGAGTGTGGAGGTTACCTTTGTACCAGGTTTGACTATCTGAGTAGCTTGTACTGATATGAATCATAATTATCTCCTCAAAAGTTCGGTTTGTTATCTTCCAGATTAGGCTACGACTTAGCTAATAATCACTCGATGTGTTTGTGAAATACTTTTATATTCAATTTTCTTCGAAACTTTTTGATCTGCTGATATAATTGGACTAATTGTTCCTTTTTCATAGAATTTTGGTTCATTCATTTTGATTTCAGGATTTGGAATTGGCACTGACGTTAGTAAATTTTGAGTATAAGGATGTACTGGATTGGAAAGTATAGAGTTTCGATCTCCATATTCGACAATCCTTCCCATGTACATAACTGCAATATCATCGCTCATTTTTTCTACCACTGCCATATCGTGTGAAACAAAAAGGAAAGTAATGCTAAACTCTTCTTGAAGGCTAATTAATAAGTCAAGTACTTTTGCTTGTATAGAAACATCTAGTGCCGAAACGGGCTCATCTGCAATAAGTACTTGAGGGTTGAGAGCAATTGCCCTAGCGATACAAAGCCTCTGCCTTTGACCACCAGAGAATTCATGTGGATAGCGTTCAAGTTGCTTTTTTGTAAGCCCTACCTTTTCCACAAGCCATTCTACACGTTCTTGGATTTGTAATTTACTTCCATAGTTGTGGATTTTAAGAGGTTCCGCAATCTGGTTGAAAGCAGTTCTCCTTGGACTAAGAGATGCCAGTGGATCTTGAAAAATGATCTGGGTGTTTCTTCTTGCTTCCAGAGGAAGATTTCTCGCCTTGGGAACTATCTTTGTTTTACCGACCAAAATTGATCCAGCAGTTAAGTTGGCCAATCCGACTATTGCTTTGCAGATAGTCGATTTGCCACATCCAGATTCTCCAACTAGGCCAAGAGTCTTACCCTTACGGACTTCGAAGGACACATCATCAACAGCAAGTACTTCCTTACGATATTTTGAAAAAAGTCTGCTCTTGAGAGGAAAGCGTATAGTAGCATGCTCAATTTTTATTGTAGTCTCTGTTGTTGGTCTTTCAGTATCAATTTCACTTTGGAAAGTACCAAGAATTGGTACTGAATTTAGTAGATTTTGTGTGTAAGTCTGTGAGGGAGACCTAAAAATCTGGTGCACGTTTCCTGATTCTACCACTTTGCCCTCAGACATCACGACTACTCGCTCTGCGATCTGCGCAACGATTCCAAGATCATGTGTGATGAAAAGGAGTGAAGTACCGGTTTCTTCTTTAAGCTTACTCAGCAACCAAAGAATTTGAGCTTGAATCGTGACATCCAATGCGGTTGAGGGTTCGTCTGCAATCAACAACTTGGGCCTGCAAACCAAAGCCATTGCAATCATTACCCTCTGGCGCATTCCTCCGGACAATTCATGGGGATACTGCTGAAATCTACGCTTGGGCTCTGAAATTTTTACTTGATCCAATACATCCAATACGTAAGAGTCAGCATCTTTGTTTGTCATGTTTTGGTGAATCATCAAAGCCTCTTTGATTTGATCACCAACAGTAAAAACGGGGTTGAGTGAAGTCATTGGTTCTTGAAAGACCATCGCTATCTCATTACCGCGAATCATCCTCATCTGCTCATCGGAAGCCTTCACCAGATCGATGGACTCGCCAGATTCTCTCTCAAAGAGAACAGACCCTTTCGTTATTTTCCCGCCAGTTTTTTGGATCAGCCCCATGATTGATAGTGCAGTGATTGATTTGCCCGATCCTGATTCTCCTACAATGGCGAGAGTCTCGGCTGATTTAATGCCAAATTCTATTGACTCTACAGCTTTCTGAATTTTTCCATCTAAGGAGAAACAAACCTCAATGTTGTTGACGCTTAACAGATTTTCCATGTGTTCATAATTGTGAGACGTCTTCAGAAACATATTCTGAGATCGTCAAATCAAGCAAAAATTGTTGTTTTTATTTCTATGAAAATAAGCTAAAAATTAGTCAGCATTGTTAGAGCGATGTTAGCCAGGGCACGATTGAGCGGCAAACTCCGAGTGCTCCGGCGACCTCTCAAACCCTCCAATTTCCTAGAATTGCACTTTTAAGAAATTAGTCGCTAATGCTCATGCTTCCTGAAGGGATCTAACACTTAGCTTGATGACTTGGAAAAGGCTTACAGGCGAGATCTTTTCTAATCCTGCAGTTTTCGTAGAGTTGATAAAATGCAAGTAGAACTGCTGTCGCTTTGAAATGCGCTCTCCTTTCTCGCACGCCTTTTCTTTTCTCAACGTCTGTTTCGTAACAGAAATTAGTCTACATCCCTTAATAGTAAGACCTCAGTTTGAATTTCCCAGCGACTGAGAAAATCTCATTGAAATTCCAGTTGGCACCAAAATCAACAGCTGTTCGGGGAAATACATTGGATGAGAGCGGGTTGTGAGCATCAATTTCTGGATTATAGCCAGTCCATTTTTCAGTGATATTCATATCCTTCATGATCCGAAATTTAGCTCACATTTGACCAGTAGTCTGGATAGCTTGAGTAGTCAGTAAGACATTTAGGTAATAATTAAATATTTCCATGCCACTCTGCAAATACGATTACAGATAGTGTTATCGTGAGGCAGAAATTAAAGAAAGCATTCAACAACGATGTTATGATTATCATCATTAGAAAATTAAAGAAAATGTAGCCAGGTGCCTGCCAGTACGTTGACGAGGCACCCAGTATTTTGGAAATTTAGTTAGGTTTGCATGTAATCTTGTTGATCAAATGGAAGCTAAATCAATTTTTGATGCTTATCCTTCCTGCACCAAAGTCGAGTACATAAGGGATATGTCCCGGGAAAGGCTGCCAGTTAATGTCTTTTCTCATACCGTAGCTCTCATATGGTTGGTAGAGGACTAGCAAAGGAGCCTCTTCTCTGATGTAATCCATTATATCTTTATAAGCCTTGTTTCGCTTCGCTACATCAGTTTCGTAACGGAAGCTGTTCCACATCTCTGTGTATTCTGCTTTTGGAGTCCACGTTCCGGCTGTTACTCGAGCTCCAGTGGGAGACCACATCGTGCCAAATGACCCAGCTGGGTCAGCAAAATACATTGGATTGGACCAGTTACGAGACTCCATGTCAGGGTCACCTCCAGTCCACTTTTCTTGGACATTCAAATTTTGAGTTATCCCACACTCAGCCCACATTTCGCCGATGGCCTGTGCTGCTAGCAAGCCGTTTGTGTAATATACTGGGTGTGTATCAAATCGAACGGTTGTACCTTTAAGACCGTTTTGTTCGATGATTTGCTTTCCTTTCTGCTGGTCGTATTCAAAGGTCATAAACTCGGGAGTATAGTATGGACCATATTGAGGGTACGTGTGAGTGTTTGGGACTACAGATCTGTTCTCCCAAAGGGCAACATTCAATAGTTCTCGGTCTATGCAGAAGTTTAATGCTTGCCGAAGTTCCTTAGTCATTTTTGGATTGGCAGTATTGTAAAAGACTACATGGAAAAGTGGCGTAACCATTCCTACAGTCTTTAGATCAGGGTTATTATCAATCACAGAAATCTGGTCAGGGGGGATATTAGTTATTAGATCAACCTCACCATTGACAAGTGCTGTAATTCGGGCTGATAATTCAGAAATTTTTTTAACAACGACTTGGGAGAAAGGTGCTTTCTGTCCCCAATATTCATCAAACCTCTCATATACTGTCTCTTCACTGGGTATAAATTTAGAAATTTTGTATGGCCCAGTTCCAATAGGAGCCAGCATAAAAGCTTCGTAGTCACTGAATTCGTCTACTTCAGGATGACCAGTTAACCCCATTATATACTTCTTGGGCACAATCATCGATTGTTGAGAGTTGAGCAAGAGCTCCATTAGCGGTTCTGGACGCTTAGTATAAATTCGTATGGTTTGATCATCTACATACTCGACTCTATACATATTTTCGAAATATTCGTTGTGTCGAGTAATGTAAGGTGGATATGAAGGGTCAAACATTCGCTGCAGAGAAAAAATCACATCGTCTACAGTCATGATTTCTCCGTTATGAAATTTTACTCCCTTTCTAATTTTTAATTCAATCAACTGAGGTGTAATCAACTTCCAAGAAGTTGCTAAACCGGGTTCAAATTCAATCTCAGCTTTGTGAGGATTTTTACCGATAAGTGTGTTGAATGCATTTACATAGTACTGAGATCCTACATTTGAATGATCCCTTCCTGGATCAAGAGTACTAGCACCATTTGCTACTCCCACACGTAGTACATTTTCGTGTCCCCCTGCAAATGCGATTACAGGTAGGATCATCACGAAGCAATAGCAGAAAAAATCTTTTAATAGTGATTTCATGATTATCATCAGTAGAAAGTTAGAGCGATTATGACATAACACTTCAAAGCGGCAATTGAAGTGATAATTTGTTGGCATCAGTTTTTTCTATAATATGTTATTGATCACACCTCCTTCCTTAATTTGACATCTAGAGCATCCCTCAGCCAATCGCCAAGAAGCAACATAACTAGTGCGATCAGCATGATTAACAGTGCTGGAAATGCTACTATATGGGGATTAGATGCCATATAATTTCTACCAAAACCAGTAATAGACCCTAGCGTTGCTGTTGGTGGCTGAATACCTAGGCCTAAGAAAGATAATGAAGACTCGAGGAGAACAACACCAGAAAAGCCTAAAGTCCACAGGACAATAATTGGGGAGATTATGTTGGGGAGCATATGAAGAAATGTCGTCCTGAAGAAACCAGCACCTGTAACCTTAACAGAGGAAATAAATGGTTCTTCCTTAATACTTAGAATTTGAGCTCTAACAACTCTGGCGTAGGATTCCCAACCCGCGATTCCAACCACACAGATAAAAATAAACATGTCATTACCCAGAAGGGCAACAGCAAGCAAAGCGATGAGTGTAAAAGGAAATGCTATTTGAACATCAACCAGACCCATTAATATATTGTCTATCCATCCGCCCAGAAAACCAGAAATTATCCCAATTACAACTCCAATCAACATACTTATTATGCTCCCAATCAGAGCAATACCGACTGTAATCTGCATTCCATGAATGCATCTTGAAAGAATATCTCTACCAAGTTCATCTGTGCCCAAAGGGTACATCAATAATGATTTTTCAAAGGGAATTGGTGGTCTAAGTCTTGTGAGAAGTTTTTGCGTATTTGGATCGTGTGGTGCAATCCAGGGAGCTAATATACACAGAACAATTATGGATAGAAGTAAAATAAAACAGATTTTAATAATTAAATCTGAATTAACGATCGACTTGTAGAATCTGTTTCTTTGATAACTAATTTGTTCCATTTGATTCAGTCATTGGTTATTCTAACTCGCGGATCGATTAAGCCGTAAATAATATCAACGAACAAACTTACTCCTGTGACGACTATTGCCCAAACAATGACACCAAACTGGAGAACAGGATAATCTCTCTGTATAGCTGCACGTACAACTAGTTCCCCAATACCTCTCAATGAAAATACTGCCTCTACCAACACAACCGCTCCCACAAAACCTGCGACCTGAAGCCCAACTACTGAAACAATTGGTATAGAAGCATTTCGAAGTGCATGCTTAAATATTACTATTTTTTCACTCAGTCCCTTAGCATATGCTGTACGAATATAATCGGAACCCAGCACATCTAATATTGCTGAACGAGAAAAACGTACTACAGAAGCCATCATCGCAAAGCCAAGTGCTAGGACCGGCATTACAAAGTGTAACCATGTCTCTTGGCCAGAGCTTGGAAGCCAATGCAGATTGAAGCTGAAAATCAAAATGAAAAAAATTGCAAGTATAAAATTTGGCGTTGCATAACCTATGAACGCTATCGCCATGATTAGAGAAGCTGATTTTGTACCTCGCTTTACAGCTGCAATAATTCCTAATGGTAGGCCAATTACTAAGGAAAACAAAAATGACGAAATGAATAACATTAGTGTGTTTCCAATTCGCTCTCGATAAATTTCGGTTACAGGTCTCATCTCAAATAAGCTTATGCCTAAGTTTCCTTGTAGAAGCCCTCTCCAAAATTTAACGTATTGTTCAGTAATTGATCCATCCAATCCAAAATATACTGTCAACTCAGTCCTGACTGATTCATCTAATCCGTTTGGGAATAAATAGTCTAAGGTATTTCCTGAGAGCCTAGTACCCACAAAGACAGCTGTAAAAACAACTATTAATATTGTTAGTGAACGGAAAAACCTTATTATTACAAATTCGAGCATTGATCAGCCACTATCAAAACCTTTCTTACAAAGTATTGGAATAAGTTTTTTATTTGAATTTTAAAAAAATCTTTAATAGAAGTTATTCAATATTTTTTAAGGTGTTATTAGTTTTTAATGAATGTTTTGTTAAACTCCGATTTTCTTTGAAATGAATCTGTCACTTATCGAAAGAAAAATTAGAATAGGATTTCGTTATTTTCTGTAGTGTTGTGTTCCATACCTTTGCTGTTAATTTTCAGAATTCAACCTTATTTAACCAATCAACGAAGCCATCATTGGTCGTTGTTCGATACCTGTAGGAGTTACCGAGGCTCCTCCCTGGCCTGCAAAGAATGTAGGTAATAGACAGTGAGAAGGATTAGTGTCAACTATCGGTAAATAGATGACCAAGGAGATGGTGAGTGAAATTTGAGCCAGTCGAAGTGACTTGGTTCACGGCTGTCGCCCCTCTGCAAGCAAAAAAGATTGATTTGGTGTTCGTTTTGGACGCTACTCCCAAGTGTACTGTTGCCGTTAATTTTCCCCCCAACCTTTATTGTATTATGTGTTGGCTGTGCTTGCTGATGATGACTTGAGCATCAAGACCTGGGAAGATCCCAACAAGTCTGGGGTCAAGATCTCTGTGAACCAATGTAAGACAATTGACACCTATGTAGCAGCGTGTCTGAATAAATTTGAGATCTTGAGTTTCCCGAGCAACTGTGAATCTGTTGCGGCGTTCCAGTCTGGGAGAGTCAATGCGGTCTCGCTGTTCCATCCCCCGTTGATTGGGATGCGTAAGAAGATTGGCCGGGGGCCAAGTGTCCTGCCCTATCTAATTCGCCAATCTGCATCTCTAGCAGGTTTGTGAATGGAAGCAGACAAGCGCTGGAGGGACCGGGTGAATACGGCCATTGCAGACTATTACAATACGGGACAGACATAAGTTTGGTATGAAGAGTTTTTCCAGGAGTTTGGTTTAGATCCTTTTTCAGTTCCAGCGATTTGCTGACAGCATTGGTAGGTAGCGAGAGCTAATGTCTTCCTGCTCTGCTATTGTGTTTTGTAGGCGAACTTTGGGGCAGGGAGCTTTCGAATAAAATGGTGCTCAGCGTCATCACCGCTTCGGAACTACAAACCTATTGGATTCTGGTGCCACCAGTATTCGAAGGGAGAAGAATGGAGGATGCGTTCGATGGTTTCATCGGCCACTCTGGGAAGCTTTGAATCTTCTACAAGCTGATTGACTTTTTTGAGGCCACTGATGGACTCTTCTAACGTGGTGAATGGATAGTCAGTGCCGAAAAAGATCTTATCTGTGACCAAGTACTCCTGAGCAGTGATCAGGATGTTGTAGTATTGCCAGGGACGATAAAAGAGAGCCGAAACCTCCGCATAGACATTGGGGTTCTTGCGGATCACTACAACACACTCTTCGTACCAGGGATGCCCCATGTGGGCGAGGATGACCTTTAAATCTGGATACTTCTGTGCGATAGGATCTACGTGGATTGCACGCCCTAGCTCCAGTGGTGAGTTGTGGGCAAACGTTGTTCCCATGTGCAGCGTCAGCGGTAGATCTTTTTGGATACAGTAGCGATAGAGTGGATCCATTCTAGGATCGTCCAGTGGCACGCCATTGTAGATCGGCCCGTATTTGACACCTTGCAAACCATAATCTTCGATCACAGTCTTCAGCTTTTCGATAGCTTCTTCTTCCCTCGGATCAAAGTAGGCAAATCCCACAAACTTGTCCGGATACTTCCGAACAGCCCTGACCACCGTGCTGTCCTCCCCTTGAATACCCACTGAATCTCCATAGCGGGGAGAGAAGACGATTACCTTATGCGCAAGCTCCATCGCTGCAAAGATAGAGTCTGCATCTGTTGGGATCAACAGTTCTCCGGGCCGCACTCTGGCAATTTGCTCTAGGTAACTTTGGTAGTAGTGGGCCGGATCCCAGATGTTAACATGGCAATCTACAATTTGTCGTTTTTCGCTCACAAGATCCCATGCTCTTCAAAGGCCTTGGCGAGACTTGCTCCGTTCTCCAACATGCCACGTACTTGATTTTCTTCCCTCACTTTCTGTAGTGCCTTCTCTACAACTTCTGCTGTGATTTGTTGGGGTACGATCACCACTCCGTCCACATCACCAAAAATAAAGTCTCCGCTGTTGACGTTGACTCCGTGAATTTTTCCGGGAACATCATACCACATCAGCTTGCCACGATGCTTACTATCGAGAGGTCCGATATTTCCGGCAAAGACAGGAAAGTTCATCTGGCGAATACGCTTGACGTCCCGAACGGAACCATCTGTCAGGCATCCAGCAGCTTTCAGGTACTGTGATCGGGTGGAGAGCAGTTCTCCCCAGGGTGCAATCTCATGGTGTTGATGACAGAGCAGAACAGCGACTTCATTGGGCTGGAGGCTGTCGATCAGAGCAATCTCATGCTCGTAGACATTCACCTTTTCATCGTCATGATAAATCTTCATGTAGATGCCAACTCGTGCTAGCCCGCAGAGAATCATGCCATCATCTAGAGGACGAATCCCCGAACTCAGTGCCTGGTTCAGGTAGCCCATACTATCCAGAGTGTCTGAGATCACGGCGCTGTAGAGGATATGCTTCAATTCTTGGAAATTCATATTGGCTCAATTGGGATAGTGACAGGAAACCAGGTGTGGTTGAGTGAGTTGGGTAGCATCACTGAGCTGTGGAGATTCTCCCATGCAGCGTTGTTTTTCTGGTTCTGAGAGAGACTTGAATTTTGGACATCGTGGATGGAAAGCACAGCCCGATGGCGGAGAAACAGGATTGGGTACATCGCCTTCCAAGACAATCCGGTCGCTCCTCCGATCCAGATCCGCAATCGGAATCGCAGACAATAACGCCTGAGTATAAGGGTGGCGTGGTGTACGGTAGAGAGCTTCACTCTCCGCCAATTCGACGATCTTGCCCAGGTACATCACAGCAACACGGTCACTGATGTATTCGACAACACTCAGATCATGGGTGATGAAGATGTAGGTCAAGCCTCGAGCTTCCTTGATCTCTTGCAATAGCTGGAGCACCTGGGCCTGGATCGAAACATCGAGCGCACTGACTGCCTCATCACAGATGACGATCTCAGGGTTGACGCATAGAGCCCGGGCAATGCCAATACGTTGCCGCTGTCCACCTGAAAACTCGTGGGGATAATTATCCATCTGTTCACGGCGCATGTTGACCGCTTCCAGCAGATCTCCAATGATTTTGCGACGCTCCGCTTTGGTCTTCACCCCATAGAGCTTGAGTGGGTCCTGCAGGGAACCAAAAACAGTGAAGGCCGGATTGAGGGAGGAGTGCGGATCCTGAAAGACAATCTGTATTTTTTGACGGATGTGCTTGAACTCTTCAGGACTCAAGTTGAGCAAGTCGAAGGTTTGCTCTCCTTCGTGATAGAGAATCTGTCCACCAACGGCTCCCACGAGTTGAATGATGGATTTTCCCAGCGTGGTTTTGCCACAGCCACTCTCTCCGACCAGCCCTAGAGTCTCTCCCCGATAGATCTCTAAGTCCACACCATCAACCGCCTTGACGTGAGCGGCAACGGTGCGTAATAGCCCTTTTCGGACAGGAAAATAGGTTTTTAAGCCCTTGATGTGTAGGATCTTTTCTTGGCTAGGCATGGCTCAGCACCTTTTCACTGTGCCAGCAGAGTGCGTCGTGGGTTGCGCTGATTGACTGAGAATCGGGAAAAGTTTGGCACCGTTCGGTAGCGTAGGGGCAACGGGGTTCAAACTGACATCCTTTGGGACGTTGATAAGGATCGGGGGTTGAGCCCTGAATCGGAGTAATTTGCTGTTGTTTCCCCTTGCCCAGGATCGGGATCGACTTCAGTAATGCCTCGGTGTAAGGATGCGCAGGATGCCGAAGTACATCATCGACGGTTCCTTGTTCCACGATATTGCCCATGTACATTACCGCTACGTGATCCGCCAGTTCAGCAACGACTCCCATATCATGAGTGATTAGGATCACGGCAGTGTTGTGCCGCTGCTTGAGTTCATCAATCAACTCAAAGATCTGGGCTTGAATAGTGACGTCCAGTGCTGTGGTGGGTTCATCAGCAATCAGAATCTTGGGCTTGCACGACATCGCCATGGCGATCATCGCCCGCTGCCGCATCCCTCCTGAAAACTGGTGAGGGTAATCATCCACTCGCTGTTCGGCCAGGGGAATTCCCATTTGGCGCAGCAGATCAATGGAAGTCTGCTTGAGTTGAGCAAGCGTGTTCTTCGAATGGTATTGCAGTCCCTCAGAGATCTGAGATCCAATACGATAAACGGGATTCAGCGCCGTCATTGGATCCTGAAAGATCATCGAAATCTCTGCCCCACGCAATGCTCGCATTTCTGGCCCATTCCGCTCCAGTTGATCGATGCGGATGTCGCCTCTTTCGGAATGATAGACGATCTCTCCAGATTCAATCCTGGATAGCTTGGGGAGCAGTTGTGTGATGCTGGAAGCCGTGATGCTTTTGCCACAGCCACTTTCCCCGACAACGCAAAGTGTCTTTCCGCGATACACATCGAACGACACCCCATCGAGGGCTTTGTTGCAGCGGTTGTTCACATAGATGTAAGTCTTCAGATCCTTGACACTCAAAACCTTTTGATCAGCACTCATCCTCAACCCTGCATTGTGGGATCTGTGGTGTCACGCAGGCCGTCTCCCACAAAGTTGATGGCTAGCACAAAGAGTGAGATGGTCACCGCAGAAGGAAGCCAGACCCACCAGTAGTTCTGTAGAATTCGTAGGTCCTGGGCGACATTGAGGATATTTCCCCAGGTTGGGATGTTGAGGGGAACACCGAGGCCTAGAAAACTGAGCCCTGCTTCCTGCAGGATGAACATTGCTGTACTCAGCGTGATGTTGACCATAATCGGTCCGAGGGCGTTTGGTAGGATGTGCTTGAAGCAGATGGTGAAGGTATTCAGACCGAAAGCACGAAGTGCCTGGACGTACTCCTCCTCACGTAGAGAAAGCATCTGAGCGCGGGTTAGTCGATAAAGGCTGCCCCAACCCGTCAGCGTGAAGATGATGATCAGGTTCATCAGGCTTTGTCCGAGGATTGTTACCAGCATCAGCACTAGAATGATCTGGGGGAAGGACATGACTACTTCAGAGATTCTCAGAAACGTGCTGTCCCACCAGCCGCCTTTGTAGCCAGTGTACGCACCAATACTGACACCGATGAGAGCGGCTCCCAAGGCACTACCCAACCCCACCAGGATCGAGATCTGACCCCCATAGATGATGCGGGCGAACACATCTCGCCCAATTTTGTCGGTACCAAGAATATGGTCCGCACTAGGTGGTTTGAGCATCATCCGCAGGTCAACTTTCTGGGGATCATACTGAGTCACAAGCGGAGCAAAGACGGAGGCCAGAATCATGATGGTCACAAAAGCCAGACCCAACACAGCTAGCTTATTACTAGCTAGCTTATTCAGGGCTCGGTTACTCGAGGGTGCTTTGAGAGTTCCTTGCTCGGTTTTCTCTCGGAGGAGATCGAATTTTTTGTCTAGCCGAGTTGGACGGCGAGTCATTATTTTGGCGTCACTCAAGTTTTATTCTCGGGTCTAGCAGGGCGGTCAGCAGGTCAATCAGAAAACTGGCAAAAAGGACTGCGGTCACAGACAGAAAAGAAATCATCATCACCAGCGGATAGTTCTGACCCCGAACAGCGTTGACAAACAAGTCACCAATACCAGGCCACTGGAAGACTTGTTCGATAATTACTGTCCCACCAATCAGCATTGGCAGACGAAAGCCAATGAGCACAACTACAGGAATCAGAGCGACGCGGAGACCATGAATAAAATTGACCCTCCACTCAGGGACTCCCTTGCTGCGAGCGGTCCGAATGAATTCTTTGTTCAGAGAGTCAAGCATACTGGATCGTGTGTAGCGCATTACTCCAGCAGTCATGATTAGTCCCAGTACCATGGCGGGCATCACTAGGTGTGGCATGTGATCCCAGTAACTGTCGTAACCAGGCATCAGTCTTTTGCCTACTGGAAGCCATTCCAGTTGCAGCGCAAAGACAACTAGAGCAATCAGACCAAAAATGAATTCAGGAATCGAAACACCAATCATACCGAAGACAGTTAGCGAGTTGTCCATCAGCGAGCCGCGTTTCAAGGCGCTGATTGAACCAAGGATGACTCCAAAAAAAGTCGAAAACAAAAGGGCAGCTATAGACAGTTCGAGAGTGGCGGGTACTCTTTCTAGAACTAATTGGGAGATAGGTACTCCACTCGCTAGACTGTAGCCGAAATCCCCCTGAAGAATACCGCCTAACCAGTAAAAATAGCGGACAATGAAAGGATCGTTCAAGCCCAAGGCTTCCCGCATTGCGATCAACTCTTCTGGTTTCAGATCAGCAATAGCCTCAGGAGGCAGTAGGTAGGAGAGGATATCTCCTGGTGTTAGTTCCAACCCCAGATAGATAAGGAAGCTGATTCCCAATAACATGGGAATCAGGTAGAGCAGCCGTCGAGTGAAGTAGACAAACATGAAAGTTTAGACCCAACACCTGCCTTGAAGACAGATGTTGGGTTGGTTGAGAGGCTTAGTTTTTCGCGTACTTGTTGAACCAGACCATCCGTGTATACGGGATGTCTGCCGGAATGACACGCATGTGGTCCATCTCTTCCAAGGCTTTGACGTCTGCCACGTTCTTGGTGAACCCATAATCAAGGGAACCAGCCAAGGCGTTCTTGACGAGGTTGGCATCATTGTCACCACTTGGATAGGCAACGATCTCGTCAATCCGAGCGACTCCTTCATGGTAGTCCTCGAATGGGACCATGACTAAGTAGTCGTTCATTTTAACTTCCTTGACCTTGTAGGGACCAGAACCGATAGGATTTTGCCAGAAAGGATGCTGCTGGAATTTCGCAGGATCTACGCCTTCCAGATACTTGCGTGGCAAAGGAGCCCACTGAGCAAAGGTCAGCAGAACATTGGGATCTACTTGCGCGAAAGACAATGTGATCTTGTTACCACTGACAGCAATTCCGGAAACGCTGGATGCTGAGCCGTTCATGAAGGCTTCCGCACCTTCCAGATAACTGAAAGTCGTCTTGAAAATTGGCATGATGTTGGGGATTTTGAGCGCCAACTCAATGTTCCACTGAATCTCGTCGGCAGTGATCGCCGAACCATCGTGCCACCGGAGGCCATTCTTCAGTTCGAAAGTCAGGGTCTTGGCGTCTTTGCTCAGATTATAGTACTTGGCCATTTTGGGCCGGGTTGGAGCCAAGCCACCGTCGCAAGTAATTAGCCTATCAAGCAGCACCTTGTTCGTAATAAACAGACCAGGGTTGAACCAGGGATGGTCAAAAAATTCACGTGGTCCTGTGTTGGTATTCATTACCATTTTACCACTAGCGTCAGGCTCGATAGTCCACTTGGTGACATCCCAATCGTAGTTGTACTGTGGGTTGCCGTAGATTCCACCGTTGCGGTTCAGCTTGTTGCTTTCATAAATGAAGGCCTGCTGATAGTAGAGAGGTAGTGTGAAGAGTTCAGTTTGCATGTAATCTTCCATCTCGAAGAAGATCTTCTTTTGCTCGGCAATGTCTGCGGTACTGGTTAGCACATCAATCATGCTGTCTACTTTTGCATCTGCTGGTGAGATGGACATGTCACCAGTCTTGTAGCGGCTGAAGTACTCTTGCAGTGCAAGCGGGCCATGGGCTCCATAAGCTAGATCCCACTTCACTACAGAGGGACCGTTTTTTGGGTCTTTTGGAGCTGTCCAAAGCTGGGCACCGACGTCTCCTTCCAGCCTACGGAAATTCATCTTGACGCCAACATCACCTAGGTATGCTTGAATGGCAGTCATCAGGTCGACAGTTAATTGGTCTCCGTAATAGTAGACCATGTCGAGTTCCTGGCTCGAATTCCAGTTGGCTTCTTTCAGCAACTGGCGCGCCTTGTCTGGATCATAGGAATAATTGGGCAATCCAGGTTTTTTGAAGGGGCCGTTCGGGATATGGCTATCTGCAACGATGGCCTTGCCTTCGAGCAAAGTCTCTTGAATGGTGTCCATGTCGATCGCATAGGCAATCGCTTGACGGACCCGTGAGTCTGAGAGTGGATTGCTGTTCTTGGGCATCGCCAGTAGCTGAGTAGTGAAACAAAGCGCGACGACGAGCGTTAGAAGAAATCGGATTTTCATTGGTTACCTCGCTTGAGAATTAACAAAAAAAGATCATCGAGAAATCAATGTTTCATAGGCAGCTCCTTTTCGTTGCGTTGTTGATTGGAGTTCTATCAATTGACCAATCGGGCAAAACCCGTGTGCTTGGTTTCGAACGATGCCTGATCGTAAAACTGCCCTGACCTCAACTGCTGATTGATTTGGTCAAAGCAGATTTCTGCTTTCTCAAAGTAGTGATCCAGGTGTCGATCTTGATGGGCAAAGGTAGGATTGAAACTGGATCCAGCCATGATCCCCTGCTGAAGCATCAAGCGAGTGAACAGGGTCATGATGCGGTTGGCCTGTTCGTGCTCAAAACCAAGCTGTACCAACTCTGGGCGTCCATTGACAAAAGTTGGTAACTGGCATGACTGTCCCAGCTCCAACCAGCGTTTCATGAAGCATCCGCCAATTCGCTGCAGGTGTGCTGGCACATCCAAGCTCATCATCTTTTCCACAGCAGCCAGTGCGGCAGTGGGCCCAATGGATTCAGACCAATAGGCGCTGGAGATAAAGGTCCGCTTGTCCAATCACTGCGCCCATGGGATAGCCGTTGCTCAAGGCCTTGGCAAACACCGCAAGATCAGGTGTTACGTGGTATTTCAGATGAGCCCCTCCCAAGCAAAGCCGCCAGCCGATCGAAATCTCGTCAAAAATCAGCTTGGTTCCATGTTGTGTGGCTAACTGGCGGACTTTTTCCAGGAATTGATTTTCAGGTTCAACTCCGCGAGTCGTTTCCATCACAACCGCAGCCAATTGGTGATGAGCGAAGATTTCTTCTAGTTCGGCTAGCTGGTTGTAACGAAACGGGAGTGCTGTGCCTTTCAAACCGGCAGGGACTCCCAGTGGATCCAATCCAGGCAGCAGATGGTCTTGTAAGCCATTCGGACCATCCTCCAAATTGACAGCTAGATACCAATCATGCCAACCGTGGTAGCCGCAAATCGCCACCTTGTCTCGACCTGTGACAGCCCGGGCAATCCGCACAGCCATTGTCATTGCTTCCCCACCAGTTCGAGCATAGCGAACCATTTGAGCCCAAGGATGAATCTCCAGCAGGCGCTCTGCCAACCGAACTTCATCATAGTTGGACAAGGAAGACATGGAACCCAACTGGACTCGGCGTAGCACAGCGTTGTTCACATCAGGATCAGCGTATCCAAGCAGGCAGGAGAGCACAGCGTTAGAGGCCATGTCGAGAAAGCGGTTTCCACCATCATCAACGATTTCACAACCGGTTGCCTGGGTGTAGTAGGCAGGCCAATAGCTGGGTGCCATCAGTTCAGGCTTTTTGCTGAGTAACTGAGTACCGCCAGGAATCATGGTTTTTGCCAATTCATACTGCTCCAGGTTTTGTTTGCTCTCATAGGACGTGCCTAAACCTAACAGGTGGGAGGCATTTTTGTAAAAGATATATTCTAGATCGGAATTTTTTAGCGAGCATAGCTGCGCGGCAACCTGCAGCGCAAGCAAGGACTCAATGCCCACCAGCGTGAATTCTCCAAAAGAAGAATCCGGACTAGTTGACGAACTTTGGTTAAACCACTTGAAGCCATTGGCGAGGCTGATAGCTTTTCCGCGCATTTGGGAAACAGGATAATCCGAGCCGTACATCAGCCGAGTGATGCCTGTTGCGCGGATGATCGCTTCCATGGAGGTTGGTTCACAGACCGCAGAGCTATCAAAAAAAACGTTCTCAAACTGTCGTACTGCGCTCAGTCCCTCTATTGTATTCTTTGCCGCAAATCCCCGGGCACAGTGAGCCAGAACCAATTTGGCATTCTTGAAGCGAGATAGCCGATCTTGTAAGTAGCTCAGGTTGTTTGGATCACTCAGCGCCTGCGCTTTCACCAAATGCAGCATGATGATTAGATTCTGTTGATCAGCGATCTCCCAGGCCCAGTCAGGTAAGAACTCTTCGATGTCTGCATCAAAGGTATCGCTGCGAGAGGCGTAGTGGTGGTAGCACTTGAAGCCACGGAAGGAATGCTGCTGTACAGTTTCACGTACTTGATCTGGATCATCAGTTGGTCTAATGATCATCAATCCATGAACAAAATCGTGCTTGTGCGATTCCTGAAAAATGTGTTCATTGGCTGCAGCAAAAGGCAGGTCTTTCAGCGGAAATGGAAAGGATAGGTACTGCTCTACTCGCTGCTCCAGCCAATGACTCATGGTTGAGCGGAGCGTCACGCCATCTGCTTCAACGGTTGTGGGTGTTTTTTGTGAATCAGTCAGGCTGTACAAGTGCGTGTGAATATCAATGATGCGATTCGGCAAAAAATCAGAGAGTGTCTGCACAACCTGCTGGTCTGTGGCAGTGAACACATGCTGGCTTGGATCCAATAGCTGATGTTGTGCTGTAGAAAGCGCTACCATGCGGTCCAGCCTCCATCGATGACAAGATTTTGTCCGGTCATGTAACTGCTGGCTTGACTAGCCAGAAAAACAACAGCCCCTTTCAATTCATCTGGGTTACCCATACGTTTCATCGGACTTTTCTGTTCAAGGCGCTGCACCATTCCCCTGGGAGCACTGGGAGCTGGAAATGGACCAGGGCTCAGACTGTTGACCCGAACTCCCTTGGAAGCCCAATAGACTGCCAAGTGTCGCGTCATCTGCAGAATGCCTCCTTTCAAGGTGTGATAAGCCACGGGACTAGCTGGAGAAACACCCTCATACGCATCAGGATACGACCCCACGGAACCATACATGGAACCCAGCATAATGATCGAAGCTTGCCGTTGTTGGGCAACCGCCAAATCACAAATAGCCTTTGCCAGGAAAAAGTAAGCTGAGGCATTGGACAATTGAACCTTGAATTCTTCTTCTGTGACTGAATTCAGATCGGCAGAAAGTGGAAAGTGACCGTTGTTGACCAACGTATCAATCCTTCCATATTCTGCTTGAATTCTTTGAACCCCAGCTTGACGGGAAGTCTCATCCAGTTGATCCAACTGAATTCCCAAGTGAGTCTGCTGCATTGGTCTCGGCAATTGCTGAGCAAATTGAACAGCTTTATCCTCCTCACGACTACTGACCACCACACTCGAACCAGCTTCGGCCAAGCCCTGCGCAAGAGCTTTCCCCAAGTGGCCACAGGCACCAGTCACCAAGCTCACGGTATCGGTGAGATCAAACAATTGTTGGATGGTTTTGCTTCCATTTTGGATGCTGCTCATTCAACAACCTCTGCCAAACGAAGCTCTTGCTGAATGAATGGTTTTGCACTTTGTTGATAGGCCTCAAATCTTTGCTGATTGCGCTGACAAGCGTTGGATTTAAACACCATCGCTAAAGCAGTTCGGTTCCGGTCTGTGGTTTGGTTACTGCCAGCCCAATGGATCGTCTCCGCGTGATGAATGACGGCATCTCCAGGATTTGCAGTGATGGCAACTCCAGTTCGTTGATCTTCTTCGGTGAAATCCGCAATCGTTTGGGAAAATCCTAGATTGTTCGAGAGCCGATGGGGTCGGATACCCTGTAAATGAGAGCCTGGAATGAAGTGCAAGCATCCGGTCTGGTGGTCTGCATGGTCCAAGGATAACCATATTGTGAGCGCCTGAGGAGGCTCAAAACAAAAGTAAAAATTATCCTGATGAGGTGGTGTCTCGTGAAAATAATTGGGTGGTTTGTTGAACCACTCCAAAGCCAATGCAGGTTCAACTTTATCATCCAGTAAAGCTCCAGCCAAAGAACTCCATTTTGTGCTGGCTGAATAGCTTTTAAAAAAATCATCTTCTTCAATTCGATGTAACTGCTTCAAGGAATTTTTATCCTGCTTATTGGCATAGAAAGCATGTTCATAATTCTGCTTTTTGCGAGTGGCTAAAATTAACTTCGTTAGCCTTTTACGAACTATATTCAACTCATCATCTTCCAGAAAATTTGGCACAACAACATAGCCATTTTTTTGAAATGATTCTCTGAGTTGAGCAATATCTAAACTCATAGTGCTTTCACTTGGGCCACAGATGCGGAGTGATCAACCGAACATCCAAATCGTATGAGACTGCGTTGATTTTTTTTAGTATATTTCTGTCTAAGGGACCTCGCTTGAACCAGGCTAAATTGTTCTGAAACTGCAGGAGTGATTCCGCACCAAGGACGACATAACTTGGTAAGTAAGATAGAATATATCGCAGGGCTAATTCATGAATACCCATTCCAAAATTTTGAGCAATTTGATTGAGTTGCTCAAGTAAGGATCTCAATGGTTTGTGAAATACAGAGAGAGCCTGCGGCATAATTGAAAATAGTCCCTGCAAATAGATGCTTCGAACAATGATCTGCTTTTCTGCAGTGTTATCCAGAATATTTGGAACAAGATTTCTACGATCCAAAAGATTCGCTGGTATTTGAAGCAACCCTAAATTCTCGTTTTTCAAGATTTCACTATTGAATGCAGGATCATGTCCAGTGGATAACCCAATATGCTTGCAAAGATCTGCTTCTTTGATTTTTCTCAATTCTTCCAAATACAAATAATCTGATTCATTGTGTAGTAGAAGGCCAAATAATTGATCTGTTTTTAGCCTATTAATTGATTTTTTTACAGAATCATTAATTGATGCTTGTGAATCTGTTTTTTTTCGTTTTGGAATTTTGGTAAAGACCTTAACTTGCTGATGAATTCCTAACTCACCAAAAATCTTTCCTAAGACTTCTTCACTACTCCCATAAGAAATCGCTGTATCATAGTAGAAAATTTCATTTGCTGTTGCACATTCAATGATTTCTCTAATTGTTTTCTCACTTGGTTGACCTGTTGAATTGGCAATACCGTAGTTCATACCGAATTGGGCTGTGCCAATGATGAGCTGGGTCATTTTATTTGGCACAATATGGTTCTGTTTACTTGTTTGATGTCAGAGCCATATTTTGAGCAGGGATAATGTTAGAAATATTTTATCCAGAACTAAGCTACTCACCAAAAATCTGACCAAGTTGCTTTGCTCGACTACGCAGCCCGTCCATGATCAGTTCAAAATCTCCAGCAAACGGGAAGATCTGGCAACCTAAAGCCAGAGCTCTCTTGGCGTCTTCTTCGTTACGGATAGGACGACCCCAATGGATACCATATTTTTTTGCAGCCTTACTGATGATGACGTCAACTTCGTCCAAGGTGTTCGGATTCTCCATGTGTTTGTAGCGTAGACCCAGATCTCCAATACCGATGAAGAGAGCATCTACGCCCTTGACAGAAGCGATCATATCGATGTTTTCGACTGCAGCTGGGGTTTCAATCTGAACCACTAAAAAAGTCTCTTGGTTGACCAGATTGGTATAGTCGAAATTTTCTTGTTCCTGAAAATCTAACATGAATCCACAGTCCAAGCCTGCTCCATCAATCCCACGATCACCCAGTGGGGGGAATTTTACGGCATTGACCAGATTTTGCGCTTTTTCTGCGTCAGAAACGTGGGGAATCATTAGCCCTGCGGCCCCATCCTCCAGATAGCGGTACAACTTACTTTTCTCCAGCGTGCTGGGTCGCACCATCACATCAATATCGTGCAAATGGCTCATTGTTAGTAGGGATTGCACTTCTCGATCATCGAAAGCCCGGTGCTCCAGATCTAGCCAGATGCAGTCATAGCCAAAAGCGGCAGCATGTTTCACGAATGAAGGCACGTAGTGCTGCAGTGCGCAAAATTTGGCAGGCTGTTGATTCTTCCACTTCGCGAGAGTTTTGCTTTTTCTCATAAGGGGCTCTTTTCAAAAGAAGGATGGATAGTTGATCTTTAAGGTCATTGGAAGAATCTCAGATCTTGTTCTCCTTGCGGAGGTCATTGGCGAGTTGTTGTTGATAGGCAGCATGGGCTACTTCATCCACTTTCGCACTCGCTGCGTAGTAGATGAATCCGATGGCTTTCCTGGTACGGGTAGACCGATTCTTGTCCGCTGAATGAATCATCATGGCGTCGTGTACTAGTAAATCGCCCGGTTGAGCTTTGATTTTCACTAGTTGGGCTTGGTCTTCAGGACTAGGGAAGTCAGCAATTCCCTGGCTGAATCCCAGGGTTTTGGTGCGTTGGTGTTTCCTCACTCCAAGCCGGTGAGAAGACCTCACATAACTGATACAGCCGTTTGATTCATCTACTTCCTCCAGAGCCAGCCACATGGTCAGAGCCCGACAAGGATTGAGCATGAAATAATAGCCATCCTGATGTGCAGGAGTAGCTGAACTGCGTTTCGGTGGTTTGTTGAAATACTGAATATTTTTTGGAATCGGCTCTTCTTGAAGAAGCTCTTGGGCTAGCTCATAGACTGTTCCCGTGGAAATCAAATGCTGAAAGAATTCTTCCTTGTTCTCCAGATGCTGGATTTGTTTCAGCGAAGCTGGGTCTGCCTTGTCCTCGTAATAGATTTCTTCACTGCGAAAGGTGTTGATCTTATCCATCACCTCCTTGAGCGCTTGCTTGGTAGCGTTCAGCGCTGATTCGTCCAAATAACGAGGTAAGTGAAGATACCCATCTGCTTTGAATGCCTCGATTTGCTCTTCAGAAATAGCCCTCATCCTCATTCAACCGATGGAACTTGAAGTCGGATTTTATAGGAACGATGGAGATGCTGGTTCATAACCACCATTGCGGCCTCTGCGTCTTTCCTGAGGATCCCTTCATAAATACTTTTGTGCTCCTGATAAACCATCGTGTCGTGTTCCTTCTGGTTACTGACAGGCGGTCGGCTGAACAATAAATTACGAATGAACATATCGTGTAGGTTCAGCATAATGGGATTGTCCACCACTTTGACAATCGCTCGGTGAAACGCAATATCAGCTTCTGCAAAAGTCTTCTGATTACCAATTGCATGATGGCACTCAACTAGGGCCTTATGAATGCGAGCCAGGTTCACCTCAGAGGAACTTTCAATAACAGTTCGTAGGGCTCCCACCTCAATGAATTGGCGCATTTGCTCCAGGTAGGCCTGGCTGTCTGTATCATCAAGAATTTCTTTCAAGTTTTCGGCGGTGTACTTCAGAATTTTCTGAATTGTCGGTTTTTCAGCGACAGGGCGTTTATTGGAAGCTTGTCGTAGGTATCCCTTGAATTCCATGATACGCAGAGCTTCCCGAATGGTGGGACGAGACGCACTAAAACGATCACAAAGTTCCCGCTCTGTTGGGAGGGTCGCACCAATCGCGAGGTAGTTTCCTTTGATCTCCTTAATCAGTGAATCTGCTACTACCTCTGACGTTCTCTCTGATTCCATTCTCCCTTAAGCCTTTAATTTTCGTTTGACACGCACCGACTGATTCATACAAATCTTGGTGTTTATCCTCAAGAATATATCATTTACTACTGATTTTTGAGTTACCAAAAATAAATTTTTGTCAAAAAAGATTAGAAAATTTAGGGAATATCATTTTTGTAATACCAAATTTCAAGTTAATTTATTTTCTTCCTGAAAGAAGCAGGTACTCCTCATGTTAACAAACGAAACTATTGATATTTTTTAATTAATAGGATTGAGTATGCCACTTTTACTAGGGATTTTCCCTAGTAAAAGTGGCAGGCCTTGTTGAAGCTTTCTGGTTGCGATCTGCCGGCTGCTGTGCGAAGTTCATTTTCTAAAGTGAGCACATTCTTAGGAAGCTTTATCTGTTGATCTTAGGTGTTGTTGATGGGCTATGTTTGGGAATTTGGAGTAGTTTTCAACCAGTTGGATCTGCTACTAGCAGGTCTGCTGAATACATTGAAGATCACCGGTGGGGCTCTTCTATTTGGGATTCCACTCGGTCTGCTTGCAGCAATTCTTAGGTTGAGTACATACAAGTGGCTCAGAGTCCCTGTGGGGGTGCTGATTGAGTTCTTTCGAACCACACCACCGATCGTTCAGTTGTTTTGGTTTTTCTTTGCTTTGCCGATGCTCTCCGGCATTGAGATGGATCCCTTTCGAGCTTCTTTGGTGACCTTCTCAATTTAATCCTCTGCTTTTTTTGCTGAAGTGTTCCGTGGTGGAATTGTTTCCATTGAAAGTGGACAGTGGGAAGCAGCCCGGGCTATCGGAATGAGCTATCTGGAGTCGATGCGCAGAATCATTCTCCCCCAGGCAGTCAAACGTATGATCCCTGCGTTTTTGGAACGTGTGATTGAATTGATGAAGACTACGACGTTGGTTGCCACGGTATCTTATGCAGATCTCCTCTATCAGACGAATAACATTGCTCAGTCAACCTACCGACCATTAGAGGTCTTCACAGTGGCGGCCGGACTCTATTTCATTGTTTTGTTCCCCACCTCTTTGCTGGTCAAGCACATTGAGCGTCAGCTGGGCAAGACTGGCGAAGGCACAGTACACTGATGGATCATGTTTGGGATTTCCAGACCGTATTTGCTAGTTGGCCACTGCTATCACAGGGCTTACTCAATACATTGAAGCTGGGTCTACTTACTCTGATAACTGGCCTGTTTTTTGGCTTTTTTGTTGGATTGGGACGCTATTCCCATAATCGCTGGGTCAACTTTCCGGCGAGTGTCTTTGTGGAAGTCTTTCGCAATACCCCGGCACTTGTCCAGATCATGTGGTTCTACTTTGCTTTCCCGATCATCTCGCCATTTGATATTGATGCGTTCGCAGCAGCAGCGCTGGGATTGGGTTTGAATACCACAGCTTTCTGTGCAGAGATCTTCCGAGGTGGAATTCAGTCCATTCATCGAGGTCAGTGGGAATCTGGCAAAGCCCTTGGTATGACTTATCGGGAGCAAGTCTGGCGAATTATTCTGCCTCAGGCAGTGGTACGGATGATTCCGGCTTTCATGAATCGAGTTGTGGAGTTGATGAAGATGACCTCATTGGCATCGGTGATCGCTTTTGGGGAGTTGATGCACCAAGCAAAGGCTATCTCCACCTATCACTTCAATCCCATTGAGTCGTATACTGTTGTTGCGCTTATCTTTTTTGTAGTGATCTCTCCATTTGCGTTCCTAGTCTATCGCCTTGAAAATCGATTCCGTAAGTAAAATGAGCCTAGAGATCCTGTCCTGTCGCAATTTGAAGAAGCATTTTGGTGAGAACCATGTGCTTCGAGGGATTGATCTGCAAATCAATAAAGGTGAGAGTCTAGCTATTATTGGGGCTTCTGGTTCTGGCAAGTCTACATTGTTGCGCTGCTTGAATTTCTTGGAGATTCCCAGTTCTGGGGAGGTCCGCTTAAGGGGTGAGCTAATTGGTGGTCGACAGAACGGGCAGGTACTGTATCAGGAAAGAGACTTAATTCCGATCCGTGCAAAAATTGGCATGGTCTTCCAGCATTTCAACCTCTTTCCCCACATGACGGTATTGCAGAATGTGATGGAAGGGCCTCGGACCGTACTAAAGTTACCCAAATCAGAATATGAAAGCCGTGCGCTATCGTATCTCGAGAAAGTAGGCATTCCTGAAAAACGTAACGCCTATCCTTCAGAATTGTCAGGAGGCCAGCAACAGCGAGTTGCCATTGCCCGGGCGCTGGCGATGGAACCGGAGATCATGCTGTTTGATGAAGCAACTTCGGCCCTGGATCCGGAGTTGGTGGGAGAGGTGCTAGATGTGATCCTAAAGCTGATGGAAGAAGGATTGACCTGTGTGCTAGTGACTCATGAGCTTGGTTTTGCTTACAGCGCCGCACAGAGAGTGCTGTTCATGCACAACGGGATGATTCTCGAAGAAGGTAGCGCCTATGATGTGCTCGTTGAACCTCAGCAGCCAAGAACCATTGAATTCCTACGCGGACACTCCCGCTTTCAACTTCCTTCCCCCAAGAGTTCCCAATGAGCACTGCACCAGAATATCGTTCTACCCACGAATCCGAATCGGATGAACGGAATCAATCGCTCAAGGTCTACCTGAACGGTCGGATTGTCCCACGAGAACAGGCACTGGTTTCGGTTTATGATGCAGGCTTTATGCTGGGAGATGGCATCTGGGAAGGCATCCGCCTCTATAATGGCAAGTGGGCCTTTGTCCAAGATCACATGGATCGCCTGTATGAATCCGCTCGGGTAGTGGACATGGACATTTCACTGACTCGGGAGCAGATGATCGAAGCGCTGGATCAGACCGCTGCGGCCAACCATATGACCCAGGATGTGCACGCTCGCCTGATGATTACCCGAGGCTTGAAGAGCAAACCGTTTCAGGATCCAAGGCTCTCCCAGCAGGGACCGACCATCGCAATCATCATGGAACACTCCAAGGTGCCGGAAAACATCTATCACAAGGGCATTACGCTCCATACGGTCCCAATCTATCGAGGCTTGCCCGTCACTCAGGATCCGAAACTCAACTCTCACTCCAAGCTCAACTGCATTCTGGCCTGTATTCATGCACAAAAAGCTGGCGCTGATGAAGCACTGATGCTGGATCCGCACGGTTTCGTCAACACCACCAACTCCTGCAACTTTTTCATTGTCCGCAATGGAGAGGTATGGACTTCAACAGGGGACTACTGCATGAACGGCATTACCCGCCAAAAGGTGATCGACCTCTGTCGGGCTCACCAGATTCCCATTCATGTTCGCAATTTCTCCCTGATGGAAACCTATGGAGCAGAAGAGGCCTTCCTAACTGGAACCTTCGGTGCACAAACTCCCGTGGAGTCAATTGATGGCCGTACAATTGGCACCCCTGGTCAGTGGCCGGTGATCGAGAAGCTCCGCCAATTCTACAAGGATCTGGTTCATACAGATACAGCGTGAAGCCTGGCATATTCCCGGTCAAATGTTTGGAATTCCATTTGACACCCTTCCGACACCAAGGTATCCAATCAATCTTGCCCAGACGTTGATCGAAAGTAGATATTGACAGAATTCAAGCTGCTGATTCCTGAAAATGAAAATCACCGACATCCGAGCCACAACGGTGGCGGTTCCCCCGGAAGCTCCTTTGCGTCATGCGAATGGAGCCCACTGGGGCAAATTTGTACGAACCATCGTGGAAGTCGAGACGGATGAGGGACTGGTCGGCCTAGGGGAGATGGGGGGAGGAGGGGAGTCTGCAGAAGCCGCCTTCCGAGGATTAAAATCATACTTGGTCGGACATGATCCCTTTGAGTTGGAAGCCTTGCGCTTCAAGATCTGCAATCCGACCTCCAGCCTCTACAACAACCGCACACAGCTACATGCTGCCCTGGAGTTCGCTTGTCTGGACCTGATGGGCAAGTTCCTGAATCAGCCTCTGCACCGGCTGCTTGGTGGCAAACTGCGCGATCAGGTGCCTTTTGCTTCCTATCTGTTCTGGCGACTACCCAACGCAGAAGGTGCGGGAGAGGTTCGTACCACTGAACAATTGTTGCAGCACGCTCAGGAACTGAAGGCTCATTGTGGGTTTCACAGTCATAAGCTCAAGGGTGGAGTCTTCCAGCCAGAATATGAAATGGAAGCCTATCGTGCGCTAGCAGCCGCCTTTCCTGACGACTCCCTGCGATACGACCCCAACGCGGCCCTAAGTGTGGCAGAGTCCATTTGGTTTGCTGAGCAGATCCGAGACCTGCGCAACGACTACCTGGAAGATCCAACCTGGGGACTCCAAGGCATGCGACAGGTGCGTGAAAAAGCCTCGATGTTGCTGGCCACCAATACAGTTGTTGTCAATTTCGAGCAACTCTGCGCTAATCTCCAGAATCTCGCAGTGGATGTGATCCTGCTCGACACTACCTTCTGGGGAGGGATTCGTCCCTGTATCAAGGCGGCAGGAGTCTGTGAAACTTTCCAGCAGCCGATTGCGGTACATTCCTCCGGTGAACTCGGCATCCAGTTGGTGACCATGTTGCACCTAGGAGCCGTACTGCCCAACCTGACTTTTAGCGCTGATGCTCACTATCATCATCTGACAGACGACATCCTTGTTGGTGGAAAGTTGATATATCAGGATGGAGCAATCGCAGTTCCTGATGGCCCCGGTCTGGGTGTGATGCTGGATCGAGATCGATTGCAGCAATACGCCGAAGCTTTCCAGCGTGAGGGGGGCTATCCCTATGATCGAGATCCTTCACGACCTGGCTGGTTCGCCCTTATTCCCAATACTCGCTGGGCAGATCACACGCTGCCTGGCCTTCCCTTTACCCAGTGCTGAGAAGACAGAACATGCAAACAGATATGACGGGCAAGGTAGCCCTGGTTACCGGTGGAGCGGGTGGCATCGGTGAGTTCATTTGTGAACGGTTGGCCCAAGCGGGTGGTACCGTACTGATGCTTGATGTGGATGACAGTAAAGCCAAAGAGACGTTGGGTCGTTTGGGTGAACGACTTGGTGCAGCAGCCCAGCGCATCCAGTTTGTACTTGGAGACCTGAACGATCTACAGGCAACGGATCAATTGGCCCAGGATCTGGTGAAGCGTCATGGTACGATTGATGTGCTGGTCAACAACGCTTGTATCAATCCATTGGGACCATTAGATGAAGCCGGTATTGAGGAGTTCGAGCGGACACAGCGCATCAACAGTCACTCTGGTTTTGTACTAGCCCGTGCAATTGTGCCGAGCATGAAGCAGAAGGGTGCCGGCTGGATCGTCAATATTGCCAGCATCACCTTCAACGGAGGCTGGGGTGATTTTGTGCCTTACGTGCATTCCAAGGGAGCCATTGTCGGCATGACCCGGGCGATGGCCCGTGAGCTGGGCCCCTTCAATATACGTGTGAATTCAATCAGTCCTGGTGCCATTCCTACTGAGTTGGAACGCCAGGTCTGGGCTCACAAGTTGGAGGAATATACCCAGTTCATTCTGGATCACCAGAGTCTCAAGCGTCGGATTGAGCCGCAGGAAATTGCCCAGACCGTACACTATCTTTGTTGCGAAGCCTCCAGCGGGATCACAGGTCAGAACCTGAGTGTCGATGGTGGCTGGTGGATGCATTGAAACGAGAAAAATCATGAAAATCACTGCGCTTGAAACAATCCGCAACGCGGAGTTTCCCAACTTGCTCTGGTTGCATGTCCATACGGATGAAGGACTCAGTGGATTGGGAGAAACCTTCTTTGGTGCCCAGGCGGTCGAAGCCTACCTGCACGAGAGCGTGGCTCCCCAACTGCTCGGGCAGGATCCCAGTCGAATTGACCATATCGCTCGCAAGCTCTATGGCTATTTGGGTTTCCGTGGATCTGGGGTGGAAACACGAGGCAACTCTGCGATCGACATTGCGCTTTGGGATCTGTGGGGCAAATGTACGGCACAGCCAGTTTATCAGCTGCTTGGCGGGCTAACGCGTGAGCAGGTTCGCGTCTACAACACCTGTGCGGGTTATCGCTACGTCCGGCAACGTCCTGTACAAACCACAGACAATTGGGGGCTTGATGGTGAAGAAGGCCCCTACGAAGACTTGGACGCCTTCCTCAATCGAGCCGATGAACTGGCGCTGAGCCTTTTGCAGCAGGGAATCCAAGCGATGAAGATCTGGCCCTTCGATCATGCTGCTGAAAACAACGGAGGATTGCACATCAGCTCTGCCGAACTGCGTCGTGCTCTCGAACCTTTTGAGAAGATTCGCAAGGCAGTTGGTGACAAGATGGACATCATGGTTGAATTCCACTCCTTGTGGAATCTACCTGCTGCTTGCCGAATTGCTGAAGCTGTGAAACCCTTCCAGCCGTATTGGATGGAGGATCCGGTCAAGATGGACAGCCTGAGCGTGGTCGGGGAATATCGTCAACGCACAGGATTGCCGGTCACTGCCAGCGAGACCCTGAGCTACCGAACAGGTTACAAGGATCTACTGGAAGCCAAGGCGGTGGACATCGTGATGCCTGACCTCAGCTGGTGTGGAGGTATTTCTGAAGCGAAGAAGATCGCAACGATGGCCGAAGCACATCAACTGCCAGTAGCTCCGCACGATTGCACCGGCCCGGTAGTACTGATGGCGTCTTCTCATTTGTCACTGAATGTGCCGAACGCTCTGTTGCAGGAGACGGTTCGTGCGTTCTACACGGGCTGGTACAAGGAGATTGTGACCACCTTGCCCATCATTGAGGAAGGCTACCTGCGGCTGGAACCCAATCCGGGTCTAGGTCTGGAACTGCTCCCTGATTTCCTGAAGCGCAGCGACACATATCGCAAGCGCTCGGAACTCTGAGTTCAGGAAAATCAGTTGAGAGACACTGGATAGAGTTGCTGCAATCGTTCCTGCATCGGTTGCAGCAGCTGCCAGGCTGGTGTGTAAATTTGTTCGTAGTGGGCTTGATAGGCTTCCATCGTCGCTGGGTCTGGTTCAATGGTCTCCGCACCGTATTTCAGACCTCCCAGCGCTGCTTCCAGATTTTTGAACAACCCCGCTCCCATTCCGCCCAATAGAGCAGCTCCCAAGCTGACAGCCTCCGTCATATTCAAGCGTTGTAATGGACGGTTTAGTACGGCGGCCTTGATCTGCATCAACATCCGGTTCTGACTCTCACCACCAATACAATGAATGCGTTGTACTGAATTTTCAGGCAGAGGTTTGATCATCGCTTCTGTGATCATGCGAATATCACAGGCCATTCCTTCCAGGATTGATCGATACATCTGCCAGTGGCTGGTGTAGGTGCCAAAACCAAGGAAAGCACCGCGAGCTTGTTCCACTGCATTGGGTGGCGAGCCCATGCGCAGGTGGGGCATGAAGAGCAAACCGTCACAGCCCGGATTGATTTTCGAGGCTTCCTCAATCAACTGTTCGTGGCTATAGCGCTGTTCCGTCAGTTGATGGAACCATTGCACCGCACCTCCTGATGTGAAGAGACCTCCAACCAGGTAGTAGTAGGGCCGATCGGTGACCACTACACCCTGAGCATAGCCTTGGCGTCCAAGCGTTGGGTCTGCCAGAGGCTTGTCCATGAAGATCATTACCCCCTCGGCTGTTCCCATGGAGTTGACCAAGGTTCCAGGGGTCAGGGCTCCAGCGACAATCGAACCAATCAGGTGATCATGTCCACCAGCAGAGACCAGGCAATCCTGTGACAATCCGGTAGCTTCAGCGACTTCCGGAAGAATGTGGCCCAGTCGCGTGCCGGATGGAACAAGCTCCTGGTACCAGCTTGGCGGAATACCGACTTCTTCCAGCAAACCACTCGCCAGTTGCAAGGAATGAATATCGAGTGCAAAGGTCCGAGAGGCTAAACTATAGTCAGTAGCTGGAATGCCACAGAGACGCCAAGCTAGGTAGTCTGCGGTGTGGAGCCAGCGACGAGTTGACTTGAAGACTTCTGGTTTGTGTTCGCGTAGCCAGAGTTGCTTGCAGAGAGTGTAGATTGGGGAGATATTCAACCCAGTTGTATCAAACAGCCGCTGTTCACCTATTTGTTCGGCAAGGCGTTGGGCTTGGGGCTTTGTACGGGTGTCATACCAGGTGATGATCGGGTGCAGAGGTCGATCATCTTCATCCAAGGGTACTCCCGCTTCAGCAACACTGGTCACAGCGATAGACCGAATCCGCTTGGGATCTTCTACCTGCCGTACGGCTCGACGAATTGCCTGCCAGCAAGCCTGCCAAAGTTGATCTGCATCCAAGGTCGCCCAACCAGGATGGGGAGTTTCCAATGGAGGGGTAACGCTACCCTCTGCAACGATGTCACCTTCCAGTGTGAAAATGAGTGCCCGAACTCGGCTTGAGCCAGCGTCTACACCCAAAAGTAAAGGGGAATTCATGAGAAATGTCTCCGGCAAGGAAGCAGAGGCGACGGCAAGGCCTCTCGAAGAAAATGATTGAATTTGTTAATCGTGGGTCTTCATCTAACCGAAGTGGGAGCCATCTGCAATAGGTAATGGGCAGTTTGTTCATCTGTTACGAGGCCATTGACCCACTTTCCCTGAAGGATAGAGTACAGAGCTTGGTGCTTTTGAATACCCCCGGAGATGCAAACAAACAGCCGATCTGGGTTTGGCCTCAATGCCTCACCAGCCAGTCGATTCGTAAATTCTTCATTGAGTAAGCGACCATCCACATCCAGAACCCTACCGAGTAATTCTGCACAAGCTCCCTGTTTCTGCAGGTGCTGCCACTCCTCAGTAGTCATCAAGCCTTCTTTCAGAAAGGCCGAGTTGGTGTGTAGTGGAGAGACACTGGCAAAGGCAACGCTAGCTTGTTCAACGATTTTGATCACACGTTTGTAGACAGTTAGCTGTTCCAGTAGTTGTTTTTCATCAAGAGTAGGAAGGACTAGTGGAGCGGGAAAGTAGTATCCTTGAGCACCTGTTTTTTCAGCAAAAGGAGTGACCAGATCGAATTCGCTAGGGTTACCTTCAGGTGTTGTGAAGCCCACTAGAGAAGTGACGCTGTGATCGTTGCGCTGAAATTCTTCAAGGTGGTTGATGCTGTGGCGGATTGTTTGTCCGCTACCCAGGGCAAAGGTGCAGGGATCTTCCCTGCGGATGAAGTGTTCCATCACCTGGGCACCGAGTGCACAGAGACTTTGAAACACCTCCTCTGCACTTTGTTCAGCAGTGGCTGGAGCGACTTCGCAAAGTTTCAGACGATAGCGAGACTGCAATTCCTGGCCGAGTTCTAGGCACTCGCTCAAATAGCGATGGTCAATGCGTGTGACCACGATGCCCTGCTCCAGTGCTTGGCTCAGGTAACGTTGAACACTCTGACGTGAGAGATTCAGATTGGCAGCGATCTCCGCCTGATTCTGCTTCTGGACATAATAGCGCCAGGCAATCCGAGCAATTAGATCAGAAGCAGGACGAGGCATTGAGGCTCAAGCGGGGAGAGTTAGCAGCTAAGATTTCACCAAGCGATAGGCCGTATCGACACTCGCATCTTCGTGGATAAGAGCAGCGAGTGCTGCGGTCATTCCTTCAATATTGGCATGTCCCCAGACGTTGCGTCCCATCGTGATGCCGACCGCACCAACATCCATAGCATCACGTACCATCTGCAGGATTCCCCGATCAGAATCTGATTTTGGCCCCCCAAGAATCAACACGGGAACCGTGCAGTTCTCCAAGACAGTGCGGAAACTCTCCTTATCGCCGGTGTAGAAGGTCTTTACATAGTCTGCACCTGCTTCGGCAGCTACACGACTTGCAGCAGCGACCATCTCCGGAGTACGCATGGTTTCGTTGGGCCAGCCTCCGGGAACACTCTCGATCATCAATGGAATCCCCCATTTCTGGCATTCAGCAGCGAGCTGCATCCCATGTAGGACAGACTCATTTCCATGATAGCGCTTGAAATAATCATCTTTTGGATCACACCAGGGATAAACCTCCACCTTGATCCCATCGACTCCAAGACGCAGTGCCATTTCCACTGTGCTCTGGATACTTTGGGGAGTGACGTCCACACTCAGCCAGCAGCCACCACCGTCTAAGGCTTCTGCGGCCGCAACCGTTGAGCCCCAGGGAGTCAAAATGGCATCGGCTCCTCCAGCACGTACTGCCTTGACGACCTCGGTAATATTCTTCAGGCCGGTGACGGTGTCAAAGACACGCGCATGATCCATGGCAATGACCAGGGAACGACCATTATTGCGAAACAGACGTCGGGTTCGTAAGTTTTTCTCTTTCAACATCAAATACTCCTCACTGTGGATATATCGCGTTTCAGCCAGACACCATTTGACTGACTACTTCTTCTCGACTGGTTTCGCTGATTTTGTTCTCTCCCACCACACGTCCCTGCCGCAGAATGAGAATCCGGTCTGAGGCTGCGAAAATATCATTCAGGTTGTGTGAAATGAAGATGATTCCAATTTTTTGTGAGCGTAGTTTGTCGATTAACTCTAGCACTTTGCGCTGCTCTGGTACTCCCAAAGCGGCAGTCGGTTCGTCCATGATGAGTAATTTTGCATTCCAATAGATTGCGCGACTGATCGCAATCGCTTGTCGTTGCCCTCCAGACAAATTACGTACAGGTTGTTCCAGAGAACTCTCCGGGATTTCAATATCCAGTGAATGCAGAACCTCTCTTGATTCCTTTAGCATCTTTTGACGATCAATAACCTTTGTCATTCCTAGGAAGGATTTCATTGGCTCCCTTCCCAAAAAGATATTAGCACCCACATCCAGATTGTCTGCTAGCGCCAGATCTTGATAGATCGTCTCAATTCCTAGGTTGCGGGCTTGTAGAGGTGAATTAGCACGGAGAGGCTGTCCCTGATAGGCTAGGGAGCCCGTATCAGGCGCATGCACTCCAGAAATGATCTTGATTAGCGTGGATTTGCCGGCTCCATTATCCCCAGCTAGCGCCAGTACTTCTCCTGCCTGGAGATTCATGCTGACGCTGTTAAGCGCTTTAACTCCACCGAAGTGCTTAGAAACTCCCTTGACTTCCAGCATCATTTGCCTCCGTTGGATATGCGTGTACGTGACTGATCGACCAATACAGCCACGATGATCACGATCCCCACAGCCAGGAACTGCCAGAAGGGCTCAACATCCACAAAGACGAGTCCAAACTGAATGATAGCAATCACCAGAGCTCCGATAACAGTTCCAAAGATTCTTCCTGAGCCCCCGAAGAAACTGGCTCCTCCAATGAAGACTGCCGCAATAGAATCAAGTAGTAGTGGTTCCCCAGCTTGGGCAGCACCAGCTGAGAAGCGGGCGGTATAAATCAATCCGGCTAGACCAGCAAATCCAGCAGAAATCATGTAGAGCAACAGGGTGTGTCGTTTTACATTGATCCCAGCCCGTAGAGCGGCTTCTCGATTTCCTCCAATAGCGTAGGTGTACTGACCGAATCGAGTCTGTGACAGGACAAAGTGGGCGATGAGAACAACAACGCCCGTGATCAGGACCGGAATAGGAATCAGTCCAAAAATTTTGGTAGTACCCAATTGGAAGAGAATCGGGTTATTCACTGGAACAGTCACTCCATCGGCTACAATAAACCCAAGTCCTCGGGCTACACCGTACATTCCAAGGGTGCCGATGAAGGGGGGAATATGTAGACCGGCAATCAGCCAACCGTTAACCATTCCAGGCACCATCACGATCAACATAGTGGCAATTACACCAATAAAAAGGGCGACAAGAGGATCCTGTCCCCCGAGACTAGAAGTGATCGTAGCAAATACAACAGCAGCGAATCCCATCGCAAATCCGATGGATAGATCGATTCCTCCAGCAATGATCACAAAGGTTACACCAATCCCAAGTAGTAGGGGAGCAGCAGCGAAAGTCAGAATGCTCTGAATATTGAAGAGGTTGAACAGAAAAGAGGTGTCGTAGGCGAGGCGTGCCCATACTTCGAAAAATATCGACATTGACAGGAGAAACAACCAAGGCCATATCGAACGGATCACATCCAGTTTCATCAGGCACTTCTCAGGAGTGGTGAGCGAGAGTTTTGATCGGGTGCGTGTCCATTCCTCAGGGAGGAAGCTAGAAGGAATGGATCCCCCGTGCAACTGATTTGGAGAGAACGCACCCTAGAGCCATCAGAAAGTTGCTTTAGTGAGCAACTTTCTGTGATTAGGGAAGGAATCAGTCAGAGTAAACGTACTTGCTGATTTCAGGATCGTTGATATTGGACTTGTCCATCACAGTGAAGCCAGTACCGATCGAAATGGGCACAGACTGCTTCATCAGCACTGCGTAAGCTGTCATCACTCCATAGTAGCCGATCTCTGCTGGATGCTGAGCAATGGCCAAATCAATCAATCCATTGTTGATGTCATTCACGATGCGAGATGGAGCATCGAAGGCAGCAACTTTGATCTGACCACTCTTGCCCAAGGCCTTCACACCGTCAGCTGCACCAACTGCAGAGAAGAGATTTGCTCCGAAGACGCCAGCAATGTCTTGGTTACGGGCGGCAACTGCCTGTAACTGAGCTGCAGCCTTGTTTGCATCGTTGTCATTGTACTGGGTGTTCAATAAGGTGATATTGGGATAATTTTGAATTTCCATCTTGAAGCCCTCTTCCCGCTGGTCTGTGGTGGAAATACCAGGTCGGACGTTGGAGACGTAGACTTTCCCTTTCTCACCAATTGCCTTGGCAAGTGCTCGAGCTGCCATTTTCCCACCAAGCACGTTGTCAGAAGCAACATAAGACATTGGGAAGTCACCCATACCAGAGCCATCCTGATAATTGCCATCATCAATAAAAGTATCGACAGTCACCACAACAATTCCTGCGTCATGGGCGGCCTTCAGCGGGGAAATAAGTTGCTGCTTGTCTGTTGGAGCAATCAGGATTGCATCAGGTTTTTTGGCGATTACAGAATTCAGGACAGGTACCTGCAGGGTTGGGTTGAAATCCGGAGCTCCCTGAAACATCAACTCTACTCCCAAGCCTTTTGTGGCTAGCTCAGCGCCCTTACGCATCGTGATGTAAAATGCATCTGTTGTTAGCCCTGGAATCAGAGCAATGGTAAGTTTTTTGTGACCACCAGCTTGAACCAAGCTGGTCATAGCTAATAACACAAAACCACAGAGCAACAGGCGAAATGCTGATCCGATCTTTTTCATAAATTTTCCCAGTTTGGAGTCTGTTGATAAAGAAGCAATGAGGTCATTCACAAAGATTCTTCAGCAACATGGGCAAAAGCTCGACTAGCGAGCGAATGCCAAAAACTAAGGAACCCTGTCGCACAAGTCAACCAAAATAATTGGTTGAACATAAATTTAGAAGTTCGTAAAAGTAAGGAAATAACTTGGCGTTGGGGCTTAAGCACCGCTCAGCTTGTAGAATAGTATTTAAAGAAGCTTCTAATATGGTTGGACTTGCCGTAGCAAAGTGTTTGTCGATGTAGCCTTGCTGCGTAATGCCTGAACCTACAGTTGAGAGACTGAAGTTGGCAAATTGTGCCAACCCTCGAATTTATATCTTGCGGCGAGTCAAACTGAATGTCTGAGATGAAGGGCCTTGTGGAGGTTGAGAGGCCAGGAAAAAAGCTAAGGGGATAACATCCTCAGGTTCTTTGATCCACTCATTGTTTGGGTCGAATAGTGAGTCGTTAGGATTCTGCGACCTTTGGCTACTTTGGTATGTTTTGACAGGGCCTGGGATCAACTCATTGACTGAGATTCGATGGGGTTTTAGTTCTTCGCCGAGTACCCTTGTCAGCATCCAGAGGCCAGCTTTCGATACACAATATGCTGAATTGCCTGCCTCACCGGAGTGACCAAGTCCGGAACCAATCGTAATGATTTTAGCATGCCTGGCTTTCTTAAGATAAGGCAAAGCTGCGAACGCACAGTAGTAGGCACCAATTAAATTCGCATCAATAACTTTCTTCCAGTTAGCTGGATTGCTGCTCTTGAGCCTTTTACGATCAACTGAAATACCAGCATTTAGGAAGAGAATATCAATACTTTGACGAGAGGAGCCAAAAGCAGAAATGGTTTCAGAGACTGAATCAAAATCACTAACATCTGAAATGAGTGCCTCAGCTTTGCCCCCAGAATTTTGAATATCCTCGACAGTTGAAAGAACTTTCCAATGTGTACGTGCTAAACACTCAACAAACGCACTTTTGTTAGCAAAGGCCACGGCAAGAACTCATCCAATTCCACAGCCGGCACCAGTAATCAAAACATTCTTAGAATCAAACATCATGGGTTTTCACTGCGAAGCAAGGCTGGCCAATTTTACAAGAGGAAGCAAAAGCATTGGTCATGAGAGCAGGTTCAAAATCTGGCTATTGGAGAGGAAGTTATGAACTAGTGGTTGAGATTGATTTTTCTGTGATTGCTGCCAGGTGGCATGAATCCCTTCATAAGTTACGAGGGCATCTACATAACGACTACAACCGGTACCCCATGGCGATATGAAGTGGGGATGCAGAATAGATATTTTCTGTAAGGCAGGAAAATTCTCGTCAAAGCCAAAATAAATACCACTGAGTTCTTCGCAAGAATAGCCCCGAGGTCTTTGGCGTCCAGAAGCATTTTGAGGTAGTTCGTTCATACATTCAGCACCATCAAAAAAATAAATAGAGCATGGTGCTAAATCGGAAAATGGACCGATTTGGGGTAAGGAAAGTCTTGAAGTGATACGCGTAGTGGCAATATCCCAGGCATGGCCCTTCTCAACGATACACCAGTCTGCAATGTCAAAACCATTGGATTCATTCCTCTTTGCATAACCAGTACTACCAGATGCCCAGGTAAAAGGGTGTGTGCAAAAGAGAATATCACAAGACTTGGAACCCAAAACTACAGGATCCTTAACATGCAGGTGTTCAAATTTTTCAGTACATGTAAGAAGTTCATCATTCGTGGAGTTGTTGAAATCAGATAGTGAGTTACTGTTGATTCTACCAATAGACCAGACCCCAGTACCTTGTTTCTGAAAACCCGATAAGCTTTGGGGATACTTACGAGATTTCTCGACAGAATAAAATATTTCCCAGGTGTTATCAGAGAGTCTATTGAGTGCTGAACCTTCAATAGATAGAACTCTAAAGTCAGCATTTTCTAAATCAGATTTAGACCACCTCATTACTTTACGAAAGGAACTAGCATTATCCTCAGACTTAAATAGCGACAATTCGAGTCCACGAAGTCCAGCTCCTACTCCTGTTCTTGAATCTCCATGATCTCGATATCTACCTATCAGCCAAAGGTTCCCTAACTCATCAGAGATCATATTCCCACCGCCAAACCAATATCCTTTTTTCTGATCATTTGCTGGAATAATTACTCTAGCTTTTTCTTGATCAATCAACCCATTAGCAAATTGAATTAATTTTTCAGCGATAAGAGAGTTAATTTGTTTCATAGAGCCGTACTCTATTTATTAGATCCTGAAGTAAGACCACCAATAATTTGCTTTTGAAAAATACCTGTAATTACCAAAACAGGAATAATTGAGAGAAACGTTGCTGTACTGATTGTCTCCCAGGGAAATGAATACTCTCCAGGGTAAAGTGAAATTCCAACGGGAGCAGTTCGCATATCGTTGTCATGAAGAAGAACCAAGGAAAGAGGAAATTCATTCCAAGAAAAAATAAATACAATCAATCCAGTAGCGAAAATTCCTGGTTTAGATAAAGGCAGGATTATTCTCCAAAATATACCAAAGGGTTCGCAGCCATCGATCTTCGCAGCATCCTCAATCTCTAAGGGTATAGTACGAATATAATTAGCTAAAATCCATATCGCCATTGTAATAAACAAACCAGTATGAGCTATAATTAATGATGGGTACGAATTAATAAGATTTAGTTTCTTAAAAACCATAAATATTGCTGGAAGTATTGCAATATTTGGAAACATTGAAACAGCAAGCATGCCAAGCATAATAGCAAAGCTTCCCTTAAACTTAATTCTTACAAGTGCATAAGCAGCTAGTCCACCGAATAGAATGATCGTGACTGTAGTAAATATAGCTATAATAGTACTATTGAGAATATATCTCAGTAGTTCCGGAGAATTATTGAATATAGTTACATAATTATTGAAAGTGCCAGGAGAGGGGAAGAGTTTAGGTGGCCAGGCGTAAATATCTTTAGCCGGCATTAGTGATGTAAAAAGCAACCAAACAATTGGGAAGAAAGATACTAATACAACTATAAATGATAAAAAATAAATCAAAAATTTTATTTTTAATTTTGATTGCATCGATGAACAATTAGTTTTGTTAATGTAAGATTTAATAATCTATATTTTTGATTGATTTAATGTAAATTAAACTCATAATCATGATTAGAATAAATTGAATTATTACCATGCTAGATCCATAGTTAAACTCGACAAATTCAAAAAGTACTCGATATGAATACAATGAAATAGTTTCAGTTGTATTTAGTGGGCCACCATCAGTAAGGTTAAATGGAAGTTCAAAAACTCTAAGTGCATCCATAGTTCTCAGTAGCAGAGCGACGATAATTGCAGGTGCTAATAATGGAAGTGTTATATACCAAAATGATTTAAAGTCACCGGCTCCATCGATTTTTGCGCTTTCATACAAATCTTTTGGTATCGTTTGCAATCCAGCTAATAGTAAGAGTGCCATAAATGAGCTTGTTTTCCAGGTGGAAACAGACATCATCGCAATCATGGCCAATGGTTCTTTACCAAGCCAGTTAAGTTTATTTTCAATCAGTCCAGCGCTAATCAGCCCATAGTTGATTACTCCAAATTCAGTATTAAACATCCATCTCCACATTATTGCATTTAGTGCAGTTGGTAGTGCCCATGGAAATAATATAGCTACCCTAACAATCCCTCTGAATTTGAATTCTTTATTTAATAATACCGCAATGAATAGGCCAATTAGTAGTTCTGCTGGTATTGTAAAAAATGTGAAAATTAATGTGTTATTAAATGATTCAATAAATCGATTATCATCCAATAAGTTAAAATAATTTTCCAATGACCAACTGTTGTCCTCACTATACTCTGGTGTTAAACTATACAGAAATGCTTGTATTACAGGATATACAAGAACAAATATCACAACTAGCAGTGAAGGTATAACGAATAGATATCCAATTCGAGTATTACGATGTAATTTGATGTAGTCTAGCTGCAAACTTGATCTTCTCTCTTTCGGTCTAGGCACTGCTTTAGCAAAAAGCAGTGCCTAAGACTTTTATTTACCTTCTCTCTTTGGGAAGGAACCGTTTAATCTGATCTTCTGCATCCTTCATCGCTTGTGCAGGGGATTTACGTTGATGTAATGCTTCTGTTATTTCTGCCTGCATAATCTGCGAGACTCTGTTATATCTTTCTCCTGTTTCGGCAGAAGGCCGTACTACACCAACTTTGTAGTTTGCTCCGAGGATCTGTAGAACTGATCCCTTTAGAGAAGGATCTTGGTATACAGAATCAATTGTTGGGGCTTTGTTTGAGACTTTTGCCGATTCTAATTGTGATTCATACTTTGTGAAATATTTGATTAGCTTTGCAGCAGCCTCTTTGTGCTCTGAATATTGATTTATCGCTAACAAATATCCACCTATGGTTGTAGAATGGCTATTTGGGTTTCCTTCAAAATATGGATTCCTAGTAATTTTAAACTTATCTTTTACGGGAGAATCATTGGCACTTAGGGGACTAATGACAAAATCCTGCACCATTAAAAATACTGCTCGTTCCTGTTGAAATAATACTCTTGCATCATTTGGTTTGAATGTGAGTATGCTTTCATTAGCAATTTTATGCTTATGAAGTATATCGACCATTGCCTGCATTGCTTTTATACCTTCAGGACTATTTACCGCAATCTTCCCTTGCTCATCAAAGAATTTACCTCCAGCCCCGTAAAAGAATGTGAGCCAATTCATAAATAATCCTTCGATTTTCGCCCACATATTCACAAATCCTACTAAATCAGGATTTTTTTCTCCTTCTAGAATTGTTGTTGACTGACTGATTAGTTCTTCCCATGTTTTGGGTGCCTCAAAGCCATATTTTTCCAATAAATCTGCTCGATAGAATAAATGAGTTCCATCTATATAAAGAGGAATGGCATAAAGCTTTCCATCAACTGTCGCTGCTTCTGCAAAACTTTGGTTATACTGATTAAGTTCTTCTTTTGTAAATAAATCATTTAGTGGTGCTATCCATCCTCTTTTGGCAAAGTCACCTGGCCAGATAACATCGACAGAAATTATATCTGGTTTACTACTTTCAGCTGTGAAGTTTGTAACGTACAATTTTCTTGATTCATTAGGGACATCAGAAATTTTCTGCCAATTGACCTTGATGTGAGGATTCTCTTCCATAAATCCTTCAATAAGCCTTGGTGTCATCTCACCAAAACCTCTCGGTCCAATTGATATAGTTATTTCTGTTTCATCGCTAAATGCTGTTGGAGCATATTGAAATGCAAATAAAAATATTGTTAATAGTTTGAGTATTTTCATTTGTTCCTCATTCAAGAGAGATTGGAATTTAGTTTTAATTCTGTTTGAATTAAAACTTAGAAAGTTTGGTTTTTACCCTTCACTTTTGTTTATGTCAAGTTGTTTTAAATATATAGTTATAAACATTAATCTTTAGATAATAACGGCATAAAGATACGACTTGGCAGGACTGTTAGGAATATCTGTGAAGGAGATATGTGTGTATTTTGAAAGCTTAGCACGAGATCGAGTGAACAACTAACTAGTTCAAAATAGCAATTACCCCTTGACAGCCCCCAAAGTCAAGCCTCGGACGATGTAGCGCTGGGCGAGAAGCGCGATCAGGATGGGGATCGACATGGCAATCATAGTTCGCACACTGAGGAACCAGAACTGGACCCCTCGTGACTCAAACGAACCAGAAATGAACATCGGGATGGTGATAGCGTTTTTGCTGCTGATGACCAGCGAGAACAATAACTCGTTCCAGGTGAATGCAAAGATAATCAAAGCAGTGGCTGAAAAGGCAGGTGCACAGAGAGGCAGAGCGATTTTAGAAAAAGTAGTGAAGTAATTGGCTCCATCCATCAAACAAGCTTCTTCCAACTCGACAGGCAAGTCTACGAAAGCTTGTCTCATGATCACTACGGCAAAGGGCAGTGTGAAAGTAGTATTGATCAGAATCAATCCAGTTCGAGTATCCAGGAGGTTCAGGAACTGGAGGGTGAGGTAGAACGGGATGACGGTCGCAACTGGAGGGAGGATCCGTTGAGAGAGGAACCAGACGGTCAGATCCTTGTTAGAAATCTTCTTAAAGTGGAAGCGAGCCAAAGCGTAAGCAGCAGGAACCCCTAGGCAAAGTGCTAGCAGGGAAGTGGAGAAGGAAACCACCACGCTATTGATCACAGCGTTGCGCATTTCCACTATTTCTAATTGAGAAATCCAGTTATTGAGAGTAGGCGAGAAATTGAGCCAGGGAAGACCGACTCCCGTGACAGTAAAAGTGTCTAGTGGATTACGTAGACTTGTCGAGAATCCCCAGTAGAGGGGGAAGATGAAAAACAGTGCGATCGTAATAGCCAGCAGTGAGAGAAGGGAGTCCCGAAAGTCAAATGAACGCGTCTTCATTGAATGGACTGATCATCACGACCAAACAGGTGACAGTGGTCAGTCGTGAAGTGGATCTTGAGCTTCTCCTTGTTAGAGACGTCTAGCTCACCGTCACCAACAACAGTTAGCAGGTTATCGCTAGCATCATTGGCGTAGATGTAGGTTTCATTGCCTAGTCGTTCGATGATGTCTACTGTCGCGGACAGAGAACATTCCTGAGTCTGCTCCAATTCGAAGTGCTCTGGTCGGATTCCAAGGGTCAGGATATCACCTACATTAAAATTGATGTTCTCCCGTTGCAGTTGCATCTGATCTTCACCGGGCAACTGAAGCGTGATCTGTTGCCCTTCGATTTGCAGAACCTTGACAGATAGGAAGTTCATCTTGGGAGAGCCAATGAAACCAGCAACAAAAATGTTTGCTGGTTTGCGGTACAGTTCCAAAGGGGTCCCGACCTGCTCCACGTAGCCATCGTTGAGAATGAAGATCCGATCAGCCATCGTCATTGCCTCTACTTGATCGTGCGTCACATAGATCATGGTTGTTTTGAGATTGGCATGTAGCTTTTCCAACTCCATCCGCATCTGTACCCGTAGCGCGGCATCGAGATTCGAGAGTGGCTCATCGAACAGGAAGACGCTTGGTTCACGGACGATGGTTCGACCAATCGCAACACGCTGACGTTGACCACCAGAAAGCTGGGCAGGGCGTCGATCCAATAATTCTTCAATCTTCAGAATTTTGGCAGCCTCAGCGACTTTGTGTTGAATCTCTGCCTTGGGCACTTTATTCAGCTTGAGACCAAAACCGATGTTCTCTCGCACGCTCATGTGTGGATAGAGCGCATAGGACTGAAAGACCATGGCCGCTCCACGATCTGCTGGGTGCAGGTCATTGACGTAGGTGTCACCAATATAGATTTCACCCGCAGTGATGTCCTCCAGGCCAGCAATCATCCGTAGCAGTGTTGACTTGCCACATCCGGAAGGACCGACAAAAACTACAAACTCCTGGTCCTTGATCTCCAGATCAACTCCGTGGATCACCTCCACTTCATCAAATGACTTTTTTACGCCGCGCAATTTTACTTCAGCCACGTGAGACCTCCAACATTGATAGAGGGGTGATCACCCTTTTACAGCCCCTAGGGTGAAGCCTTGAACAATATAACGTTGTGCCAACAAGGCGATCAAAACGGGTGAAATCATCGCGATCATTGCTCGCACAGCCATGAACCAGAACTGAACTCCCCGCGTATCCACCGCACCAGCCATGTGAATCGGGATGGTGATCACTTCTTTGCTGCTCAGAGTGATGGCAAAGAGAAACTCGTTCCAAGTGAAAGCGAACATAATCAAACCAGTTGCAGCTATTGCTGGAGCTGCCAAGGGCAAAGCAACACGAAGAAAAGCTCCATAGTTTCGTGCTCCATCCATGAAGGCGGCCTCTTCCAACTCAATAGGCAAATCCAGAAAGGTCTGACGCACAATCACAACCACAAATGGTAGCACAAAGGTAGCGTTGATTAGGATCAGTGCCAGCTGTGTGTCCAATAGATTTAGAAACTGCATGATTAGGTAGAATGGGACCACTGTTGCTACAGGTGGGAGTACACGCTGTGATAGAAACCAAATAGTCAGATCCTTGTTGGAAATCGTTTTGAAGCGAAAACGGGCCAGTGCATAAGCTGCGGGAATTCCTAACGCCAAGGCTAGAATGGAAGCAAAAACAGCGATGACCGTACTATTGTAAACAGCCTTGCGGGCTTCCTCTGTGGCGAGCTGATCCACCCAATTGGTGAGGGTCGGATCAAAATTCAGAAAGGGAATTCCGAAACCAGAGACGGTGAAGGTGTCTAGTGGATTCCGCAGACTCGTTGAGAAGGCCCAGTAGATTGGAAAGAAGAAGATCATTGCCGCAACCACGGCAATCAGCGAGTAAATCGAATACCTGAGAGGGTGCTTGTTCTGCTTGGGCTTCATCTTATGCGTAACTCTGTCGCAATTTTCTGAAGAAGAGGGTCACAATGATCATTACAATAATCAGCAAACAGTACGACATTGCTGAAGCGTAGCCGAGGTCAAAATAACGTAGCCCGGTCCTGAAGGCCAGGAATGACATGGACTGTGTGGCAACACCAGGCCCACCTCCCTTAAGGGCAAACGGGATATCGAAGAGCTTGATAGCCTCTGCAAGACGCAGCAACAGCACGATGACAATTGTTGGAGTCAGCATCGGGAAGATGATATTGGCGAATAGGCCCCATTTGGATTTACTTTCTATCTTGGCGGCTTCCATTAACTCGTTGGGGATGCCTTGCAGTGCAGCCAGGAATACCAAGAAACAGAAAGGCGTCCATTGCCAGATATCAACCAGAATTACGGAGAATAGAGCCCAGTCCGGATTAGAGAGGAAGGGTACTCCCAGGAAGCCGAGTGGCCCACCTTCTTCATAAAAAATGGTAAAAAATAGATAGCCAACAGCGAGGGGAGTGGCGAAAATTGGCAGGAGCATGACCGCCCTGAGAAACGATCTAGCCCATAGACGCTGATTAAATAAAAGAGCTAGCAGAATCCCTAACACTAATTGTGATGGGACGGCAACTAAGACAAAAATCGAAGTAACTTTTATGGCAGAATGAACCTGTGGATCATCAATTAGCCTTTTGAAATTGGTGAGCCCAATATTTGTCCAGGTTGAAATCTTTTCTCTGTTAATTTTGATTTTGGTTCTGGGATTGCCTTTCGCATCCAAAACAGGGTTTCCACTTGCATCCAACATGGGAACCTTCTCACGACTCACATTCATTTTAGTTTCCACTTTGTGAACGCTGATATAGAGCGAATACACCAGTGGAAAAATAGTGAATGTTAACACCCAAATTGCGGCTGGTAGTAAAAATACAAAGCGCGCTTTCGTATTTCGGTGTGTTTTCATAAGAGGGTCATGTGATGAATCACGGGCCGTTTTGATTCCGAAAGACTGTCAGGCATGGAAGGCTCCACACCTGACAGCTTGGTAGGATTTACTTGTAGCCTATCGCTGATTGATAGTAGCCTAATTGCTGATCTCGACCTAGGCGGTCAGTGATCTGCTCCCAGGTCTTGGCGGTGTTGTATAGCGCCTGCTTGGCAGAGATCTCACCACTCATGGTAGCCGAGAGGTTTTTATCCAGGATATCCCAGTACTCAAAGGAGCCAGGAATCCTGAGGTAAGGGAGGAAGGTGTCGGCAAAGAAGGTCTCATAGTAGGCCTTCAGGTAGTCCTTGACGTCTGCCTCGGACCAGCCAGCGTCCAGATACTCTCCCAGGCCAGCTTCACCCTGTGGCTCTAGAAACTGATAGGTGAAGCCTGGATCTACACCGGTCCAACCGTTCTGAGCTAACCAAATTGAGGCTGGCTTGATAGCCATCAGGGATAGCAGTGAGTAGGTAGCTTCTGGATTGGCAGAGTAGTTAGAGATCACACCGTGCCATGAACCACCCGTCGTGTTTCCTACCTTCACAGGATTAGTAGTCTTCACAAACTTCTTGGTTTCGTGATCATAGTAGGTGTCAGATGAGGGTAGTATAGAAGATGCACAAACTCCCTGGATTTTGGAACGGGAAGTATCTTGGCAGAGCGAACCAACATCACCCCAACTGAACACAAAGACAGACTTGCCTCGCAGGAAGTAATCCCAGGCTTCACCCAAGCTCCAGCCAACCTGTGCGGAGGGTCCAGTCTTGTGCAACTCCTGCAGGAACTCCAGGGCGGCGACGTGTCCAGGGCTGTTGATCAACGGCTTCATATTGGTCGGATCGAACCAATAGACGTTGTGGTACTGATCTAACTCGGGCCCAGGTGTAATAGCAAAGGAGGCTGACAGTGACTGGAAGTGATAGTGTCCCTGCTCTCCAACTTTCAGGTGAAGGACGGTTCCTGAATCAGGATCAGGGTCATTGCTATCCCAGTTCTTGCCATTGAAGAAGTTGCTAATATTTAGCATCTGTTGCCAGGTCTTTGGCGGAACGGGCATGCTGTAGCCATATTCTTTCTTGAACTGAGCCCTCCACTCTGGATTGGCCAGCGCATCTCTGCGGTAGTACAGAACCTGTCCGTCCCCGTCGTTGAGTACTCCGTAACCCACGCCTTCCCAGGTGTGCAGTGTTTTCAATGATTGAGGCATTGAATCATAGGTCTACTGCGGATACTCTCCAGTGGTCATAAAGTCATCAATAGGGAATGCGTAGCCGTTGGGAACGATGTCTCCATACCAGAAGGCTCCAACCATGAAGGCATCATACTGGCCGGTACCGTTGCGGAGATCCAACATCATCTTGGTGTAGTGCTCTCCGAATGGCAGCTCTACGATTTCCAACTTACCACCGGTCAATTCCTCCCAAATTGGACGGAAACTATACAGCGGTCCTGAAATTCCACCCTTCGGTCCACCAGAGTTGACCGTCACTGAAATACTCACTCCGTCAAATGGCTTTTGATCTGGTCCAAACAAGGATCCCAGCTCTTCTCGTGTTGTTGAAATAGTTGTCCCATCCTCCATGACCAGATCAACCTTACCATCGTCATGCCACTTCACGTGATGATCTGCTGCGG